>Ga0222658_1000366_pt1 | contig 24638 bp, 38 predicted proteins | sample AntAcemetagen476_FD_179830 | JGI IMG/M metagenome (GOLD analysis project Ga0222658, IMG submission 179830) | Saline water microbial communities from Ace Lake, Antarctica - #476 | ecosystem: Environmental > Aquatic > Non-marine Saline and Alkaline > Saline | place: Antarctica: Ace Lake... | reverse complement strand
ACAACTGCTACCCGTTTAAATAATGAGGCAATCAAACGAACTTGAGCATGAGTATATTTAATTCCAAATGTTGCAAAAGCAGAGTCACCAAAACGCCAGACATCAGTAATTCCTTCAACAATTATTCCAACATCGTTAAAAGGATGGAGGTCACCATACAAAATATCTTTATGAAAAATCAACTCCCTATCCTTTGGGCAAGTAATATATTTCAGTTTACTTCGATCTGTAATATCCCTGCCTTGAAAGCTAACCTGTTTACCAGACCAATAAATGGGAGCTACAATACGAAACTTATAATTGATTTCATCCAGTGAGCTAACAGGTCCGGTTCCAAGCAACCTATATTTTCGTTCTAAGTAATCAGCATCAAACCCACGGTCGATAAGATAGTTTTTATGCCTTGCTGATAATGGTTCTGTATTGCTTGGTAGTTTATGAGCTTTACGGCGGATAGTGACTTTGGCTTGTTTTGTTTTTACAATGCCTTTGTACTGCCTTATAATATCTCTGGCTTTTGGTTCTGATATCTTCAATAGTTTAGCTATGGTAGGAATTGTTCGTTTTCCGCCACAACGCCAACAATGCATGTAGTTTTCATCTATATTGTATCCAAGGTGGTAACCAGGATTTTCTCCTACACAAAAAGGACATTCAACATTCACCCAGCCATTACGATAATGTCTGTCTTCGCTGGAGGCGTAGGGAATGGAGAAATCGTCGAATAGTTTTTGGATGTTCATTATAGTATTATACAAATTTAAAAATAAACGCTTTTAGCTCTTGGTTTTCTTACATTTTGTGGCTCGCTTATATCACATGGTTTTCTTGTTTCCCTTGGCTCGCTAACAACTTTTGGTTTTCTTTGATAATCTGGCTCACTTTTGAACACTGGTTTTCTTACAGGATTTGGCTCGCTTTCTATTCTTGGGTTTTCTTACAGGATTTGGCTCGCTTTCTATTCTTGGGTTTCTTATAGCAGACGACTTAAAAATCCTAAACAGTTTCCGTAACTGCTTTTCTTTTCAAAAACTTACTGAGTGATTTACTTAACTTTTCAAGCCACCCTAAATTATTTGCATTACACTCAATCAAATCACCTTCCATCCACCGGATTAATTGCCCGGCTTGTTGGACAATATTCAATCCACGATCTTTATTTGCGTGAATACTGTATTGAGCTTCGGTAATTGGATGTTCTGGTTTGAATCCATGTTTAGCAGGTTTGGAAACACTTTTTGTATTTCCTTTTCCGTTCTTAATTTCAACAATTATCATTCCGTCACCGATGGAAGTAAGCCGATGTACTGAAATATTAAACAAAGAAGATACCTTTTCTGGTGTTGCTCCTTCTTCCAATAAAGCAGTCATCAGTTTTTTTCTGGTAAAGCTATCAATAGCATTTCCGTGAGTTACATTTTCCTGAGTAAAATCTTCCAGAATTTCTAACTCGGTATTGTAATGCTTTTCAACTACTTTTATTACATGCTTGTTTCCGTATTCCAACCTTAGAGCTGTCAGACGGTGATTACCACTTACTACCCTGTTTGTACCTTCTTGTACAATGATAAGAGGCATTGGAGCTTCACTACGATATGCTTGCCTGTAACGGCTTACAAATACCATGTTGATGCTTCTTAATCCTACTAATTTAGGATCAATTCTTAATTTTCCTGTTTTGACTTTTTTTGTTTTCATTACTTTTTGTTTTTTTGTTAAATAAACGCTTATTCAACTTGGTTTTCTTTGCTCACTTGGCTCGCTTCCTCATCTTGGTTTTCTTTCTTTTAATGGCTCACTTAGTTAATTTGGTTTTCTTTTTTTTCATGGCTCGCTTCAATTTTCTGGTTTACTTATAATCCTTGACTCGCTTTATTAATTTGGTTTTCTTTCATCACCTGGCTCGCTTTTTGTGCATGGTTTTCTTGAACATGCTGACTCACTTTTTTCTTTTGGTTTCCTCCCCCACAATGGCCCAATAATTTATGCTATATGTTTCTTTCCAAGATATTCCTCAGCGTAAGATGGACGTACAGGCAAACCCTCAATATCACGCCAAGCTACATATAAATCCTTCAAAAACATTTTCATCATATATCGTAGAGCAGCATTATTTCGATGACCTTTACTAACATCCTTCCAAGCCTTGCCGTCCCCTTTACGTTCTTTTCCGGTATTAATAACAATGGATTCCTCATTTTCCAAACGTGTTTTGTAGGGATAATAAAATTCCAATGCATAATTGGTTTGTTGTTTCACAAAGTTTGGAGCCATTACACCAATTAAATGAGTTCTTAAATTCTTATTGTACGGTAAAACAAATCCTTCAGTCGGACGGTCTCCACGTATCATTTCATTGGATTGAATAATATAATCCTTTCCCCCGGATTTGATATTATCCATTTCACTTATAATTTCTCCCATTTCAGCTTTGTATTTTGCTTTGGCAATTCGTTTCTTTCCTCTGACTAATCCTGGATTGAAACCTGAATATTGCCACATTTTTGAAACCGTAGTGGCTACAAAAATATCAAACTCTCCAATTAACCAACCAGCTCCAACCTCACCAATTCCTTTTACATCTTTTAACCAACTGGTATAAATTGGAAATCTTTCAAGTACTTTTTTCAACATTTTTTCAATACTCTTTTCTTGATCTTTAGCTTGTTTTGCTAAATCAGTAAAGTTCTCAATATCTTCGCCTGAGAAGATATGGGAGTCTTGTACTTTTTGATGACTACCATCAGCTTTTCTGCCTAATCGGTTGTCAATACGTTTACGGCTGGCTTGGTAGTCTTCTCTTGTCCGTACGTACATTCGTAATGCTTTTTGATTTTGTGTTTTCATTTTGTTTTTGTTTTAGTTATTAAAAAATCGCTTTGTTCATTTGGTTTTCTTATTCGGAATGACTCGCTTCTTATGGCTGGTTTTCTTCGCTGCCCTGGCTCGCTTACACAGTATGGTTTTCTTCTTGGCATTGGCTTTATTTACTATATTATACAAAAAATTATTTTAACATTAAGAAAACGTTAATTTCAATTCCTGTATTGCTGTTTTAATCCTACCTAATACCCAATTTTTACGTTGAAAGAATATCCTAGTAATATTACTTTGAGCAACAGGAGCGGTTAAGTTATCAAATACGGTTGAATAATCCAAAATCATATTTACAATTTCTGTAGTGTCCTCCCCAAGTGATTCGAATAAAGAAGTAGATTCAACAGGACTATCAAACATAGTTAAGTCATCTACACAACTGGTATGCCCGGCTTGATGATAATCTTTTCTTAAATAGTTTACCAAATGAGAACTAATACATTGCCACATATAAGTTGTGATTTTTCCTTTATCTGGCTTATAGTTTTCTAATGCTTCGCAGTAAGCCAACGAAGCTTCTTGAAATAAATCATCCCAATCTTCTCCTGTGGAGTTGTGGAATGACCAGGCAATTTTCTGGATTAAACCAATGTTGGTTTCCAGTTGCCTTGGTTTGGGTGGGAGGGTTCGTTTCATATTTGTTTGATGTTAGATGCGTTTTTGATTGCAGATGCTATTGGGGTGTATCCTTCTCCTCCATTTTCTGCTAAGGCTTTTTCTGGATAACGTCCTGCATCTGCCTGTTGTAATAATAAAGTATAAGCATATTTCAATGAGTCTAACAACTCAACATTAACCTTTTCAATCTTTTCCAGTTCACTTTCAGATACAATACAAACTGGATCTGTATAATTCCAATGTGAAGTATATAATCTTTTCCTGTCCGCTTGACAGTCTTTGATTAATTTGATAAATTCTGTTGTTGTCATGATTTCTTGGTTTTAATAGTTAATAAAGCATGATTTATAACTCCCTCTCCTTCATATCCTTCCCCATTATGGCTTTTCCTAAACTCTTCCCCTCTTTCGTGGCATTCAAAAATCATTTGGGCAACACATCCAGCCAGAAATCCAGTAATCCCACCGGCTTTTATATCTTTATCTGCTTTACAAACCATTCCATGCGCTGTGTGAATATCTGGATGGTATCCATTATGTAAAGGTGTTGGATCTTCATCAAGCATTTTTATTACTTGTCTTGCTACATCCACACCAGCTTTTCCGTAAGGGTCTGTGTTCTTTTTTACATAATCATTCTATTGTTTTTCATTTTTCATGATTTCTGAGTTTTAAATTATTATTCACCTATAACAAGAAAATTGTGTCCATAATATTCAAGTCCGGCTTTTTCTCCATACCCTAAGTCTTCAACCATATCGGCTAATTCGGTGTTTGTCATTTCGTCAATATTTAGGAGCTTTTGCATGATTAATCTTTTTGCTTCTGCTCTTGTGATGTCTACTGTACTTTTCCAACCCATGATTTCTAAGTTTTAAGTTATTATTCATATTCATTCATCAATGCACTTAACAAGGATTCCGTCTCAGTTACTTTTCCATCCAAAACAGAATCTAATATTTTACGTTTTTTATCAATCAATTTTGCAATACGTTCTTCAATGGTTTCACTAGCCAGTAGATAATGTATGTTGACTGAGTTCTTTTGTCCAATACGGTGGACCCTGTCTTCTGCCTGTACCAAATCGCCAGGAGTCCAAGGCAGCTCAATAAAGGCTACATTCGAAGCCGCTGTCAATGTTATTCCAACTCCAGCCGCCTTTATGTTACCAACAAACAAACGCACGGTAGAGAGCTTCTGAAACGAGTCTACAGCCAGTTGACGATTCTTACCAGTTACCGAGCCATCGACCTTAACTGTTATTTTTGGAAATGCTTTCATCAATTCTTCAATAACAAATTTATGAGTGGCAAACACCACCAGCTTTTCATCTGATTCCAAAAAGTCACGGATCCAGTTAATACATTGTTTCAGTTTCCCTTTTACGGCTAACTGTTTCAATCCTTCAATCTCTGCCAGTGCCTGAGCATTACTAGCTCTTACGGCAGCTTCTTTACCTTTATACTGTCTAACAAAAGAAACAAAGTTGGTTTCAGCGTATTTATATTCCTCCACGTTATCCAATTCAATAGGAATATATGAATGAACTTTATCAGGCAAATCAGGGAGTACATCCTTTTTCAAACGCCGTAGCATAATGGTATTAACAAGTTTGTAATTCAGTTCTTCCGTATTGCTTGCTCCACTAACATCATAACCAAATCCATTATACTTACGGGCACAATACTTTTCAGTATAATCCCATTGACTAGGGAATATGGTACGATCAATTATATTTACGGCGTTGTATATCTCAATAGGTCGGTTTACGATAGGTGTTCCGGACAAGCCAATAACATGAGGAATAAATTTACCTAATCGTTTAATAGCTTTGGTACGTTTGGCTTGATTGTTTTTGATGTAATGTACTTCATCCAGGATCATTACTTGAGGTTTCAAACGTTTTATTTCAGCAATCCAGGCAAAAATAATATCATAATTAATAATAACAATATCACCAATTATTTTATAAGGAGTTGTTCCATTAAGTATTTGAACGGTTCCGGTGTTGGTCATCCATGTTTCAATTTCTCTTTCCCAATTCAATTTTAAAGAGGCAGGAACAACAATTATAACAGGACTCAACTCAGGATGTAATTGTAACCAAGCCAATGCCTGAATGGTTTTACCCAAACCCATCTCATCAGCAATCAATGCTCTACCACGTTTAGCTTCCAGGAAACCAACTCCTTTTTGTTGGAAAGGATACAACGTACCTTTTAATCCAGGCACCGCAATACTTTCTATATCATCAACATGAACCTTACTTTTGTGTAGGAATGATAACAAGGGAGGATCAACCGTGAATTTCCATTCCAACAACATTTCCACGGCATCAATACTCAGTGGGCAAGCCCAAAACTTACCTTCCTGATGGTATTGGCGTCCGGGCAGAGTTCTTACCTTTTCCAAGTCGTCATAGGAAAAAGGAAACGTGACTTTGATTTTAGGTTGTACGGATTGACCGATTGTGGTTAGTGTCGCTGAGCGGGGTTTCATTATTCTTCAATCTTTGATTCTAATTTTCGTAGGTTATCAACAACACCATTAACACTATGTACAAAATAATGCATATCAGCTTCAGGGATTTCTGATAAGTTCATAATAGCATCAATAGCTTTGTAAACCAATTCGAGTTTTTCTTCTTTTGTGTTTACCATAATTCCTAGTTTTTAGTTTGTAATAAAATTTGTGGCTTCGGTTGGATTCGAACCAACTCCCTTCCGGGTTCCTGACCTCTCACTGGGCTATCATCCAATGGAGCTAAGCCGTGGTTGTTTTCTTTTTAATATACAAGACATTAATAAAGTAGACTGGTTTTTTGATTTATTATTGGTGTTTAGTTTTATATTAATACAAGATTTATTATTAACCCAAATGTATCCTCCTGCTGTTTTTACCTTATTATTTACACACATGGATATTCCGCCACTTGATTTCATACCAGTTTGTAGAGCAGCTTCTTTTTGGCTTTCATATTTAGCAATAAAATTACCATGTAAATCATATTGATATACAGGTTTGCTAACAGCCTCCTTTATTTTTTGTAGATGTTCTTTTGAAGGATGAAAAGGAGAATTGCCTTTTTTTCTTCTTCGAACACCTTTCATTTTTTCTCTATATTCTGGGTGGGTTTTCCAGAAAACTTTTCTTGCTTTCCTTTGTTTTTTTATAGCTTGTTTTGAATGATTCCTACCAAACATAACAGAGTTTGCTTTTTTAGCGATATTGAACTTTAATTTTTTTGGAATTTGGTCTATATAATATTGTTCTCTTTGGATTAGGTTTTCTTTTAAACAGAATTCAACGATTGAAAATTGTAAATCTTTCTTTCCATATTTATTATAGTGATTTTGTAGATAGGCATTATGATGATTACCTTTTTTTAAACTAGCAAAATGGTCAATCTTTCTTTCTCTAAGATTAACAGCACTACCAATATAAATTCTACCTTTTATAAAGGAGGTTATTGAGTAAATTCCTGATTTTCCTTTTGGTATTCTAGTGCGTTTCATAATTTATTAAAAGTAACCAGCACCAGAGCTGTCAACGGTAAATATGAAAAACCGCTTCCATAAATGGAACTCTGATGCTGGATTTGTTTTTTGAAGTAAACCATATTTAGAACTTTTTGACTCAGTAAAAATAAATAAAATAATTTTAATATCCAAGCGTTTTTTAATATATTTTTAAAATAAATTTTTAAAGCTATATAAGTGAGTATAAATCAACAAGTTAAAAAATAAATAAAATTAGATTAGGTTATAAGAAAAATTAAAATTATTATTATATCAGTAATAAAACCTCGATTTTATGACTCGCACCCGATTTTCCAATGGTAAAAAAGCAATGAAACGGACAAAAAAGCCAGTAAAATGGAATAAAGATCGTATCCGTCAGGCTTTTACATTTGCCTTACTATATGGAGCAACAGATGAACAGATAGCAATATCAATGGATGTAAGCGTACAAACTATTGATTATTGGAAACGTACAAAACCTGAATTTAGAGAAGCATTACAAGCCGGCAAAGACCAAGCTGATGCAAGAGTAGCAGAAGCATTTTATAAAGCAGCTTGTGGATATAGTCATCCAGATGTAGATATTAGAGTAGTAAATGGAAGGATAGTAAAAACAAAAATAACAAAACATTACCCACCCAATGCCTATGCCGGTAATAAATGGTTGACCATTCGTCAACGGGAAAAATGGGCAGAAATAAACAATGAAATTCCATCAGTAGTTAATTTAACTCAGATTAATTTATCAGGATTTACAAAGGAAGAAAAGTTACTGATAGAAAAACTTGGTATGTTAGAGAAATACGGAGACACGGAATATTTACCATCTCATAATGATTGATACAATAGAACGAGTAAAATCAAAACAGGAGAGAGCCAGGGAAGCAAAGGGGTCTCCATTTAAAGTTCGAAGGGATATAAATGATGAATCATTATTTGAGTTTATTAAATATTTCTGGCCGGAAGTTTGTAATGAAGAGTTTAAACCAAATTGGCATATAGAAAAAGTATTATGTCCAGAGTTAGAAAAAATAGCTTACCGAGTAGCCAATAACTTACCAAAACTTTATGACCTTGTATTTAATGTCCCACCAGGCACAACTAAAACAATGACTATTAGTATAATGTTCCCGGTGTGGTGTTGGACTAAGTGGTTTAGGATGCGATTCATTACAGCGAGTCATTCAGCTCCTTTAGCATTAGAGTCAGCAGAGTATAGTCGAGACTTAATACGTAGTGATAGATTCAAAGCAGTGTACCCGGAATTACACATTAAAGAGGACAAAGACGCTAAAGGAAACTTTAAAGTAGTTAAGGAAGTTCAAGTATTTCCAGGACGGACTCCTCAGGTATTACAAGGTGGTAACAGATACAGTACATCAGTTGGTGGATCAGCTATTGGATTTCATGGACATATTAATATATGGGATGACTTGATTGATCCTTTAGAAGCTGTGAGTGAAGTGAAAATGGCTACAGCTAATTATTTTCTGGATCATGTATTGTCAATGCGTAAAGTAGATAAAAAGGTTACAACGATAATAGGTATTATGCAGCGGCTACATCAGAATGATCCAACCGGGCATCTTTTAAATAAGAAAGATAAAAGGCTTCGTCATATTAGTTTGCCTGGTGAAATTCGTAATTATCGTGAACAAGTTAAACCAAAGGAATTAATTAAGTATTATAAAAAGGATTTACTGGATCCTGTTCGTATGGATTGGGATGTGTTGAAAGAAACAATGGCGGACTTAGGACAATATGGGTATGCCGGTCAGGTAGGACAGAAACCAACACCACCTGGAGGAGGGATGTTCAAGGTAGATCATTTTATGATGGTACAGCGGTTACCTGATAGAGTAGAGTATGTACATACGGTTAGATATTGGGATAAGGCAGGTTCAGATGGTAAAGGGGCGTTTACGGTAGGTGTTAAGATGTCTAAGCTAATACATGGCCATTATATAATAGAGGATGTAAAACGTGGGCAATGGGCTTCAGAACAAAGGGAAGCTATTATAAAACAAACAGCTGAAGCCGATGGTAGAGGTGTAGAAATCGGTATTGAACAAGAACCCGGCTCAGGCGGAAAAGAGTCTGCTGAATCAACTATCCGTAACTTGGCTGGGTTTAGCTGTTTCCTGGAACGCCCGACTGGTGATAAAGCATTTAGAGCTGATCCGTATTCGGTGCAGGTTAATAATGGTAATGTAATGATGTTAACGGCTGATTGGAATCATAAGTATGTGGATGAACTACGTAATTTTCCATTTAGCACTTTTAAGGATCAAACAGATGCCTCGTCAGGAGCCTTCCATAAATTAACAGGGAAAAGAATTGCAAGGAGGGTTATATGAGAAAGCCAGATAATAATAGGAAGCTCCCATTTGTATTTCCATATCTAAATTGTAGATGTGTTACATCATATAAAAGAGAAAAAGATAGTGATATAATAAGGAAAGTAACTGTAATTAGTTTTAGACGGCATGAGAAGTTGACGATTATATATGGAGAACTTATGACTTATAAAATATACTTAAACTAATAATATTATGGCAACAAAAGTAGGAACACCAAAACGAGACAGTACAGGCGGAGGAACCAGAAGAAATGCAGGACGTGGCGGACATACTCCATTACCGAGGGGTAGAGGACAAGCAAGCCCACCTCCAGCAAGACGCAGAACAAGTAAGTAATAATATAAGGTGTTAATCACACATCGTTTACAAATAAAGTTAGAAATGAGTTATTAATTTAAAAAGAAAGGATTAAAACGATGAAACGTTTAGTACCAAGAAAGCTTTACGGGATTCAAGGAAATTCCAATGAAGCTCAATTTACATTATTTAAAGCCGATCTGTTTTCGAATGGAGTAGCGGTAGCAGTAGACCATAATGGAGATGTTGCGACTGCTATTACTATTTCAGGGACAGTAACGACCGGCTTGTTGGTTTCCGGTGCGGCCACTAATGTAATATCAATAACAGCTGCAGCGAGTGTTACAAACTTTGCTGATTTTGATGCCTTGGCAGGATGTGTAGCAGCAAATGATGTTGATCCTGATACATCTCCAAGTGATGCAGGGTTGGGAGCCGACGGGCATATTGTAATTGATATAGCAGGAACACCTTATTACATACCGATATTTGATACATTGGTAACTTAGTGAAATATATTTTTAGTTAATCATACTTAAAAATTTACAATTATGAAATTAAATGTTTTAGAACGTGTAATGTTAGGTAGTATTTTACCATCAGAAAATAATTTCTCACAATACAAGATTATTAAAGGCTTGAAAGAACAGTTATCGTTTGATGAGAAGGAAACAAAGAAATTTGGAATAACTCAATCGTTAAATAAAAAAGGAGAAGGACAAGTCAATTGGACTGATAACGGAGAAAAGGATTTCACTTTCGGAATTACTGCTTTGGAAATTATCCGGACGGTATTGAAGAAATTGGATGAGGAGAAAAAGATTACTGATAATACTGGCACGTTATACGAAAAATTTATGGGGGAATAAACAAATGGCAAATAGTAGAGCAACAGATGATTATTATGAATATGCAACGGTTCATCAAGAACCGGCTGGTGATGGGTATTTTACTAACGCAGTAGGTATTCGTCAACTAAAAGGAAGGGAGTATATATTCTTTTCCATTCGGGATACTGATCTCAGTTCTGCCGGAGGGGCAGGATCAATGCGGGTAACTCTGCAGTTTAAATGTCCTGGTGACGATGACTGGACTGATTATGATGTATATACTGATGTTTGTAGGAAAGTATTGGAAGGAGGAGCAGCAGGAGTAACGTGGAGAGCTGGTGTGAAGTCAGATGCTTCAAGCGGAGCAGCAGATCAGAATTATACTTCAGGAGAATTTACTTTTGGATTTGATTGGTGATGAAACGCAGACCGTTAATAAAGAATGTAACCAGGAATGTAATTAGTGATGCGGTGACTACGGTTATCAATCCACACGGAGTACCTGGAGATGCAATATTGACTAAAGGTGGGATACCGATATTAACCAAGGATGGGAAATTTATTTTAACGAAATAAGGAAATGATATGAAAAAATTAATTTTATTACTAATATTAATAGCAGGATCCTTGGTGGTAAGTGGACAGAAGATTGAGGATCTTACAAGGGCAACGACTACGGTGGCTACTGATTTATTGATTATAGATCAGACAGCTACTACGAGTGGTATAAGTATAACTAATTTCTTTAAAGCGGTTCCTGTAGCAGTAACGGTAACGGGAACAACCACAACAACGGCAGCTATTGTGTCAGATTTAGCCACAGGAGATACAGAGGTTGTTTCACCGGATGCAACAGGATTGCTTGTAACATTAGCAACAGATGAGATCGGAGACATAGCATTCACTTTGTCAGGCGGAATGGCTTACGTTTCAACAGCCGGTCTTATGACAATAAATACAGGCGGGACATATGAGCGGTTAAATGAAGGTGCAATAGCTTATACAGGCACTCACTTACATGATTTTACTCATGATGACGGGCGACTAACGTATACCGGAACAAACACAAAACATTTTACAATAAATATTAGTATCAATATTGAAGGTGAAGAATCTAATCAAAGAGTGGAAATTCAACTGTATAAAGACGGGGCGTTAATTACAGAGATAAAAGATCGACATGATTTCACGGCTGTTGATACAGATGACAGTGTAGGTTTTACATGGCTTCTTGAAATGGCAACAAATGAATATGTCGAAATACATGGAACGAGCGATGTAGATGCTGATGAATTTACGGTACTTGGAGGCTCAATGGTAATTTCACAACATTAATGATATGAAAAAACTAATTTTAATTTTAGCGTTATTAATTTCGTTAAACGGGTTTGGGCAAACAGTTTTAACAAGTGGCTCGACTGTATTAAGAAGCGGAACGACTGTTTTATATACATGGCAAGCTGAATCAAGTGCTATTTTTGCAGCAATGGGAACCACTCCACCTTATGCCAGAAAAGTATTAATTGATAATCTGGTAAAGGGATTAAAGGATGACGGTGTTTGGACATTGTTAGACTTCTTTTACATATTGGCTGCACACGCTGAAAACTCCTCTCTATTAAATTGGATTAATCCCGGTACGTTTGATGCAACGAATGTTTCATCAACTGCCTTTGAGGTAGATCGTGGTTATACAGGTGACGGTGCGGCTGATTATTTGAATAGTAATTATAATCCTAATACTGATGGGATTAATTTAAGTTTAAATAGCGCAAGTTTTGGTTGTTATATAAGAACAAATGTAGCTGAAGACAAATATGACATAGGAGTTCTTGATGGGGGAGATTCATATATAATATCAAGATGGTCAAATGATATTGTTTATACGAGAATTAATGATAATAATTCTCTTAATATAGCGAATATAGATTCGAGAGGTTTTTGGATAAGTAATAGAACTGGGGCTAATATAAGAAATTTATATAAAAATAGTATTTCAGTTATTAGTGAAGTACGAGGCTCAACAGGAGTGCCAAATGATGATATGTATATATTAGCGGGTAATGTTGGGGGGGCGGTATTATTTTCAACAAAACAAATAGCAGCAGCCTTCGCAGGAGGTGGAATGACACAAACAAATGTTGATAATATGACTGATAGGTTAGAAACATTCATGGATGCAATAGGAGCCGGAGTGATTTCAGAAATGATGTGGCTTATATTACTATTAATACCGAACATTCGCAGAAAGGAAGAAGAATTTAAAATAGCAGCATAATGGCAAAAACAATAAAAGACTACAAGGACTATTTTTACATTGCAGGATTCGTGATTATGTTATTAGGTTTCGGAGCTAAGTTTGTATTGATGAGTGATTAGGTTAAAAGGAATAATGCAGAACTTGAGAAAGTAAAGGTAGAAATTAAACAAGCCAATATATCTCTAATGAATTACAGATTGAAACAGATTGAAGAAAAGGTTGGTACTATTTATGATTATGTAATGGAACAATGAAAGCATTACTCATCATACCGATATTATTTTGTTTACAGGACAGCGTGAAGGTTGATACAACACAAATGGAAATTGAGTTATTTTTTGAACAGAAAACAAATGTACAAAGGGCAACGGATATTAACACGAAATTGGATTCACTGATATTAATTTTAGAAGCTAAAAAAGATACTACAAATGGAAATAACAGACGTTGACAAATTAGACATATTCAATCACTTCGATAAGAAGGTTCAGGAAGTTGTTAAATACGAAAGACGGTGGAAACAATGGGCGGTTACTTCTATTATAGTAATTTCATTGGCATTGATCAGTTCAGGCTATATTAATGCTAAGGCAATAGGAGGATTACAAACCAAAACTGAAATACTGTGGACAAAATATGTGCCAGGGGATTTGTTATGGGTTATAATGTATTCCTACGATCTGCAAAATGAATATACTTTGAGCCTACTGAATGGAGATAGAGAAGGGGCGGAGGAGAAATTTGAGGAATTCGTAAAATTCAGAAAAGATATGTATGAGAAATATTTTCAAACCAGAGGAGCAACCACTCCAACAGAGGGACGAGTTATGAAATCAGTAAAATAAATGATATGAAATTTGCAATTACATTAACATGGTCAAAGATTGTAGCAGTCCTGATATTAGGATGTGCAACTTATTTGGATATTGAAAACGGAGGTTCAGCAACCGTTATGTTTGCGATGCCTTTTATTGTATTTCTAATTACTGGAAAGCAGTATATTGATAAGAAAAATGGAAAGTAAGTATTTCAAACTTCACGAATTGGTTTGCCGGCATATCTATATTAGGTATGGGAATAAGGCATGGCAGTTTTTTGATCCTAGAGCTATAATTACAATAGATTGGATAAAAGAGAAGTTGAACAAGACAATTTATATTAATAATTATGAGTGGGGTGGAAATCAAACTCAAAGTGGAGTGCGTTGTAATATTTGCCAATTAGCTCGTAAATGGACTATTGAGGGTAAAGTGAGAATGAGTGCACACAGTACGGCTCAGGCATTTGATTTTAGTGTAAAGGGAATGCCAGCTGAAAAGGTTAGAAATTGGTTAGTAAGAAACCAAGAAGACTTACCTTATCCAATACGATTGGAAGCCGGTGTAGATTGGGTTCATTTGGATACTAGAGATGCAGGGCAAAAGATATATTTTTTTAATCCATAGATTATGAAAAAAGGAGAATTAACAGGTGGATGTGGTTGGATAGTATTAGTATTTACAATGGTATTGTTAGCTATTGTGGTATCAATAATATCTTGTGTTCCAGCTTAATAAAATAATAATATGAAAAACAGAACTAAACTATCTCCAAATCAAATACAAAACCTGACGAGTCAATTAGTAGGCAGGGCTCAGTTGGCAGCCAAGTTAGGACAGCAATACGGGACTGATAGGGATATATATGAGGCGTTGGGGTATAAGAAAAATCCAACCTACGCTGATTATGCCAGTAGGTATATGAGACAGGATATTGCAAAGGCAATTATTGATCGACCGATTAAAGTTACATGGCAAGGAGATTTGGAAATAATTGAAACGGATGATGATACGGAAACAGCTATTGAAAAGGATTGGGTTGAGTTGAGAGACAGGTTACATTTAAAATCTCAGTTTACAAGGTTGGATAAACTGACAGGGATTGGAGAATTTGGTATTTTGTTACTCGGTTTGGATGATGTAAAGAAACAGGATGATTTTGCTTTACAAGTACTACCAGGAAATAGGAAATTAATGTACACCAAACCATATTCACAAGCTAACGCGGAAATCACTAAATGGGAAACGTATGCCAGGAGTCCCAGATATGGATTGCCGGTTGAATACACCATTGAAATTAATGATCCAGGTGGAGGAAGCAAATCGGTAGTGGTTCATCATACTAGGATTATTCATGTGACGGATGAAAAGTTGGAATCAGATGTTAAAGGTACCCCCAGATTGGAGGTGGTTTATAATAGGCTGATGGATTTGGAAAAGTTAGTCGGAGGATCCGCTGAAATGTTTTGGCGTGGCGCCCGACCTGGTTATCATGGAAAGTTGGATAAGGATTTTACAATGACCACGGATACAAAGGACGATTTACAGGATCAGATTAAAGAATATGAACATGATTTAACTCGAATTTTAATTAGTGAAGGAATTGATTTAGATAATTTAGATCAACAAGTTGCTAATCCAGATAAGCACGTAGATGTTCAATTACAAATGATTTCAGCCGTTACGGGAATACCAAAGCGTATATTAACAGGATCTGAGCGAGGGGAGTTGTCCAGCAACCAGGATAAAGCAGAGTGGTTAACATTTGTAAAGTCACGTAGGGAGGAATTTGCAGAACCAAACATAGTACGCCCGTTCGTGGATCGTTGTATTGAGTATAAAGTATTGCCGGAATCAAAAGAGAAGTATAACGTAACGTGGCAGGATTTGTTTGCTCAGAGTGAAAAGGAAAAGGTTGATATTGGGAAATTACGTTCTGAGGCGTTGAGTAAGTATGCAGCTTCACCGATGGCTGAAATGACAATTCCACCTGATGTGTTTTTAAAACTTTTCTTAGGATTAGACAAGGAAGTTGTTGATCAGGTTATAGAAGCCCGTGAGGCTCATATTAAGGAAGAGGAGGAGAGAATGGCTACACCGGCGGAGGAAGAAATTGAAAGACAACGTGTAGAAAAAGAAAAGCAGGAGGAATAAATATATTGTTTAACCAAAACAAATAGAAATTATGGCAATAGGAATGGGGAATCAAATAGGATGGGAGATATTACAACTTTTAGGGGTTAAGGATTCTAATGTTGTAGAAGCCCATATTCATATTAAGGTTGATGATGTTATAATGATTGATATTTTACGGCAGGCATCTAGTGAGAATGGTGAGTTGGTTTTAACGGAGGATGGAAAGGATATTAAAACAGAATTGAAAAAATATCGTTTAGAAGAAATTGAAGAATAATGGAAGGAGTAGTTCAATACATAACAGCATCACAGGGGTTGAGTTGGTTGGTAGATGAAAACGGGGTAAGCCGTTATTTTGATCACAGTCAACTGACAAGTGTAAAGATAAAAGTACATGATGCTGTTGAGTTTGATTTTAGTGCAAATAAGATTACGAATATAACGCTTGTGAGGAAACATAAAAAAGGAATTGTTTTTTATTGGGAATAATGGTAGAAACAGCAACATATAGTCAAATTCAAATAAACTCATACGATCCAACACGTACGACTGTCTTACGCAACGGATTTGCCAGGGATATGCGTAAACGATTCCGGGAATTGACTGTTGTAATAAGGAAGGCTATTATTGAGGAGGATTGTTTTGGTTTGCAAGCTGGATTCTATCAAATGGTACCTCCAGGCAGGCAGGCATTTGTATTTCCACGTTCAGCGGATAAGGTAAATGCTTTTATGGAGTGGTTAAACCGACAAGTGGAAAGAGGAATATTGGAAGTAGGAGAATTTCAACAAGTAGGAGTTGGAGTGGAAGATGCCTGGACAAATAAGTATATTCAGGATAGTTACAAGCGGGGAGTAATACGAGCAAGATATGAATTGAAGAAAGCTGGGTTTGATGTACCGACAATTGATCAAACAGGAGGAATTGAAATAAGCATGTCTACGCCATTTCATATTGATAGGGTAGGATTACTATATAGCAGAACGTTTAGTGGCTTAAAAGGCATTACAGCGGCTATGGACACCCAAATAAGCCGTATTCTGGCTCAGGGAATGGCAGACGGAGATGGGCCGAGGGTATTAGCCCGGAAATTGATTGCAACGATTAACGGAACCGGAATGGGTGAATTGGCTTTGACTGATACGTTGGGGAGATTTGTTCCGGCTGCTCGTAGGGCGGAGATGTTGGCTCGTACGGAAATAATAAGAGCTCATCACAACGCAACAATACAGGAATATAGGAATTGGGCAGTTGAAGGAGTTAAGGTGAAGGCGGAATGGGTTACGGCTGGCGATGACCGGGTTTGTGACAGATGTAATGCTTTGGAAAGGGAAGTGTTTACATTGGATAGGATTGAGGGGATGATCCCGCTCCACCCGGGTTGCAGATGTTGTGCGATTCCATATAAAGAAAGGAAATAACATATAAACGATATGAATATATACATACAAGTAAATAGTGAATATGTAATCCGTTCAGAAGTCTATGAAGGTAGGAATTATATTGTAGTGCCGGTAGTAATGATGGTTGAAGGGGTACATAACGGATCACAAGGTCCATTACTACATTTATCAGAGGATTTAGGCAAGTTTCCTGAGTCCTGGGATGGTATTCCAGTAACCGTTCAACACCCGACGGTTGATGGAGGAAATGTTTCTGCCAATTCACCTGCAATGTTAGCAAAGGTAAAGGTAGGACGGATTTTTAATACTCACATGGATGAAGATAAATTGAAAGCGGAAGCCTGGTTGGATGAGAGGCGATTACAAGAACAGAGTGATATAGCTTTACAGGCTATCAGAGATCAACAGGAATTACAGGTGAGTGTTGGGGTGTTTACAGAGGAGGAAAACGTGCCAGGTGAATGGCATGGAGAATCATATGGATCAATAGCCAGAAATCACAGACCAGATCATTTGGCTCTCCTGCCCGGCGGGACAGGTGCTTGTTCTTGGACGGATGGTTGTGGAATCAGAGTTAATAAGAAAGGAGGTAATGAAGTGAAAAAAGTAGAATTAGATTTAAAGCAGGTAAAAGTGTACAATTCTGAGAATACTATTGTTGATCACATCACGGATAATGAGAATGGTTACCGTGAGAAATTGCAATTAGTACAAGCGGAATTGGATGGTAAGGATACTCAAGTGAAGTATCATTATCTGGTTGAACTGTATGACAACAAACTCATTTATGAGGTACGTATGCAGGGAGAAGGTACATCATTTTACCAACAGAATTATGCTGTATCAGTTAATGATGAAGTGGAATTCGTTGGAGATCCTGTTGAAGTACAAAGAGAGGTTAATTTTGTGGCCTTGGAGGAGAAATCTTTCAAAAGAACAAAACTAAGTAATAACAAACCTAAAAAGGAGGTTAAAACAATGAGTGAATTAAAGAAAGCTCCTTGTCCTGATAAAGTGAAAGCACTTATCGACCACAAGTTGACAAAGTACACTGAAGAGGATAAAGAGTGGTTATCGACTTTGGAGGAAGCAACTATTGATAAGATGCTCCCAAATGAGCCAGAGGTAAAAAAAGAAGAAACTCCTCAACTGAATGAGGATGAGAAAAAGCAAGTGATAGAGGATTACAAAAAGACTCTACCAGTTGTAGATACTGAAGTGCAAGCGTATGGTAAAAAAAGGTACGATGCAGATCGTGAAAAAATGTCAAAAAGTATTTTAGCGAATACTGAAGACATATATACAGAGGCCGATTTTAAAGAAATGTCGATGGACTCACTTGAAAAACTGTATAAGTCTACATTGAAAGATGAGACCGATTTTTCAATACTTGGAGGAAATGCCGAACGGCCTAAAGTTAATGTTAATGAAGAAGAACCTTTGTTTCCAACAGGAATAGAGTTGGAAAAAGAGTCTTCTAAAAACTAAGGAAAGGAGGAAAACAAATGTCATATAACACAATTAAGCTTAAAAAGTATTCGAATGTCATTGAGGAAATCTTATCGACAGCCGTAGCTATTACTCCGGGTATGTTATTGGAATTGAACGCCACTGCTGGTTATGTTCAAGCACATAGCACTGAAGGTGGAAATGCAATACCAATGTTTGCCTTGGAAGATGAACTGCAAGGTAAGGAAATCACTGATCAATATGCAGTAAGTACACTTGTACAAGTTTGGATACCTAACAGAGGTGATATAGTGTATGCTATTGTAGAAGATGGAACTAATATTGCTATTGGAGACTTTTTGGAAAGTAATGGAGTAGGGTTTTTACAACTTCATGCAGCTGATACAGCTTCGTCTGGTGAGGCTTCCACAAGTTACACCAATCAAATCGTGGCTCAGGCACTGGAAGCAGTTGCAGCAGGAGCAGCATCGAGTATGAATTCAAGTGATTCTCCTATTGCATTGGCAAAGAGAATTAAAGTAAGAATCGTTTAAAAATAGAAAGGAGGAAAAATAAATGAAAATAAATGTAGATATTATTGGAGCAAATGGAGGACAGGGAGAAATCGCTGCTTTAATGGCTCAGGAAGGTAGATTGAATATCGGGACAATGCGCCCGTTTGTCAGTACGAAAGATAATCAGACGTATATGACTATTTATAAAGGCGGGGATGTCAGTAAAAAAGAAAGCTGGGTAACAGCTTCCGCCCGGTCTTTAGGATTACAAACCAACGGAACTCTCCGCAGGGATGAGTGGAAACAGTTGGATGAAGCTTTACTGGAAATTTCCAGACAACGTTTAGGTGGTGTTCAGGATTTGGTTGATAACGGATTGGTATATACTTTAGGTAATGCTATGGGAACAACCGTATTAGAATACCATGATGTAAGCGATGCATTTGAAGCTGATTTGACGATGGACGGGATAACTCGCAGCGTAGGTGATCGGCCAACTTACGGAACTAACTACTTACCAATTCCAATTATCCATGTTGATTATGAAATCAACGCCAGGGTATTGGCTGCCAGTCGTAGTTTAGGCAATCCGTTGGATGTTACTTCAATGGAAAGAGCTGTCCGGAAGGTGAATGAGAAGTTGGAAACAATGTTGTTTACCAATGAAACATACGCTTTTGGTGGAGGTACAATATACAGTTATGTCAACCATGCAGACAGGAATCCAGTGGCATTGACCACGAATTGGGATGCAAGTACCAAGTCTGCTGCTGATATTTTGGAAGATGTCCGGTCAATGAAACAGGCTAGTATTGATGCTAGGCATTATGGTGATTGGATGTTGTATATACCAACGGCTTATGAGACTATATTGGATATGGATTATGCCGAGGATACTCCGGGTACTACTATCAGAGAGCGTATTTTGAAGATAGCTAATATCAAAGGAATTAAGATTGTGGATACTTTGGCTGCTAACAATGTATTGCTAGTGCAGATGACTAGCGATGTTGTTCGTTTGGTTAGAGGTATGGGTGTAACCAATGTTCAGTGGCAAGAAGAAGGTAAGTTTGTTACTAAGTACAAGGTTTTAACTATTCAGGTTCCTCAGATTCGTTCTGATAAGGATGGTAATAGTGGAATCACTCACTTATCAGCATAATTAATAATTCACTAATCACGTGATTTTAATACAATTTATTATGAAAAGAACAAAAACAAATAAGGATAAAATTTGGTGGATAAAGAAGGGTGGCGGAAGTTTCCGTATGGGGAATAGGGTTATCAAACAAAATCAGAAGTTTCAAGCCTATCCACATGAGATTCCACAAGGATTTCGGGATATTGTATTGCCGCTTGAGGAGATTGATGAAACAGAAGATGTACCTAAGATATCTCCTTTAGCTTATACAGCGAAGAAGAGAGGAACATCAAATTGGTATGATGTGGAGGATGGACAAGGTAAGAAGGTAAATGAAAAAGCACTTCCAGGAATGCAAAAAGCTCTTGAATTTATAAAGACATTGGAGTAATGCCCTGGAAAGTCCCAAATATTTGGGAAGGAGGGGAATGCTGGATTATTGGAGGTGGCCCGTCAATGCCGAGGCAATTTGGAGTACCTGAAAAAGTTATTCAACAGGTGTTGACCAAAGAACTTACTCCAAATGCCTATTCTCCTTACATGAAAGCAATACATAAGAAGCATGTTATTGGAGTTAATACAGCTTTTTTAATTGGTGACTGGATTGATATAATGTTTTACGGGGATAAAGGATGGTTTTTAAAGAACAGAGAACAAGTAGCAGAGTTTCCAGGATTGAAATTAACCTGTCATCCTAGTGGTGAGAAGTATGTAGCGGAAAGGATTAAGTATTTATCACGGAATAAGAAGTATGGAAAGGGAATTAGTCCAGATAGTGGTAAAGTATGTTGGAATGGTAATAGTGGAGCGGCTGCAATTAGTATAGCAGCTCATACAGGGGTGAAACGGATTGTATTGGTTGGGTTTGATATGACATGGGATGTAGATTTACGACAACATTGGCATGGGTTGTATGGGACGTTTGATAGGAAGGATGAGAAGAAAATGAAAGTTACTTTTGATAGACATAAAAGTGGATTTTCGTTGATTGCCAGGGATGCAAAGAAAAGAGGATTAACAATTATAAATGCTTGTCCGGATAGTACAATTACAGAATTTGAAAAAGTTACAGTAAAATCATTATTATGAAAGCTGCAATACTAGAAAAGGTAAACAGTCCATTGGTTGTAGAAGATATTACGATGCCTAACGAATTGGGATGTGGGCAGGTTTTCGTTAAGGTGGATTGTAGTACGATTTGTGGAGCTCAAATAAGGGAAATCACAGGAGCCAAAGGTGAAGACAAGTATTTGCCCCATTTACTGGGACATGAAGGAGGCGGTTGGGTTGAACAAGCTGGACCGGGTGTTACAACGGTAAAGAAAGGTGATAAAGTTGTAATGCATTGGCGAAAAGGCTCAGGAATTGAGGCCTCTCCTCCAAAGTATGGATGGAGAGCTGGAGAAGTTGGAGGTGGATGGATAACTACATTCAATGAATATGCAGTTATTTCAGAAAATCGTTTGACAAAAATAGATGACGATATACCTTCCGAGATTGCAGCATTAATGGGTTGCGCAGTTACAACAGGCTTGGGATTGATTAACAATGAAGCTAAGTTGAAAATTGGACAATCTATTGTGGTAATTGGTTGTGGTGGAGTTGGATTGAACATAATTCAAGGAGCAGCAATGGTAGGAGGTAATCCTGTTATTGCTATTGATAGATTTTCCAATAAATTACTTATGGCAAGAGCTGTAGGAGCTACTCAGGCAATTAATTCAGCGGAAAGTGATTTTGTTGATGAAGTATTTAAAATTTTAGGAAAACAAGGGGCAGATGTTGTGGTAGATTGCACAGGAAGTTCGTATGTAATTAATAAAGGATATGAGATTACAGCTTCTAGAGGTAAAATGATATTGGTAGGGCAACCACAACAAGGAGATGATTTAATATTAACATCAATAGGACAGCATTATGTAGGAAAAACATTAATGGATAGTCAGGGAGGCTTGACAAATCCAACTATTGATATACCAAGATATTTACGATTATATAAACAAGGAAAATTGGCATTGGATTCTCTTATTACTCATACTTTTCCATTAAGCCAGATTAATTTGGCTGTGGAAGCAGTAAAGAAAGGAACCAGTGGCAGGGTTTTGTTAAACATTAACCAACATGAATAAACAAGATTTAATTGATTTTGAAAGGAGAATTGCTGAACGATTTGATAATGGTGAAATCCCTTATCTGATCCACTTATCAGGTGGAAATGAAGAGGAGTTGATTGAAATCTTCAAGGAGGTTCAACCTGGAGATTATGTATTCAGCACACACCGTTCACATTATCATTACTTATTAGCTGGAGGCAGTCCAGAGCGTTTGGAAGAATTGATTTTGACTGGGAAAAGTATGTTTGTATTTGACAGGAAATTGAATTTTTATGCTTCCTCCATTGTTGCTGGTACTGTTAGTATTGCAGCAGGAGTGGCATGGGCTTTGAAACGAAAAGGAAGTACTCAGAAGGTTTGGTGTTTTGTAGGAGATGGAGCTGAGGATGAAGGACATTTCTACGAAGCTGCCAGATATGTAAATTCACAGGCTTTGCCTTGTACATTTGTTATAGAAGACAATGATCGCTCGGTTGTTGCTTCTAAAGAGGAACGTTGGGGGGTGGAAAGTTTACATACGGGAATATCATTAACGCATAGATACTATGTAGGAAAAAATGGATATGTTCGAAAGTATAGATATCATTCCACTTGGCCACATGGAGGTACAGGGAGTGGAAAGTGGTTACAATTTAGCAAAGATGCAATAGTTGAAGAACAACCACAACCACCCATTCCAAAATTAAACATTCCTTCAATACCAGATTTATCATATAAGGATGCTGTATCGGGCTCAATGAAAAAGTTAGCTAATAAAGGAGTAATTTTTGTAGGATATAATGTTCGTTGTGGAAATGGATATGAAACTTTTAGGGATGTGCCATTGCATCAAAGATTGGAAACACCATTGGCAGAAAACTTGATGGCTGGATTGGCTTTGGGGATGTCTTTAGAAGGATACAGACCATTATTGTTTTTTGAACGGCATGACTTTATTTACAATGCTTTGGATATACTGGTGAATCAAGCCGATAAAGCCATGTTCTTATCAAATGGGGAGTATGAGTTTCCAATTATAATTAAAGCTGTTGTAGGCTCTGTAAAGCCGTTCTACGCAGGGCATACTCATACATCTGATCTGTCGGAGTTGTTTAAAAAGATGTTTACTTTTCCAGTATATGATCCAATATTACCAGGGATGATCATAGCGTCATATGATTTTGCATTAACGAGTCCCCGTCCTGTATTAATAGTTGAAAGGAAGGAATTATATTAACATGAATAAAGCTGTATTAATAACAGGTACGAGTAGAGGATTAGGAAAGCATCTTGCCAGTGTATTTGGAGGGGCTGGATACAGTGTGCTGCCTCATCGTGGTAGAGTGGATGGTGATTTGAGGGATGGGGCTACATTAGCAGATTTGGCATCTTTGGCGGTGGATTATAACATTGATATTCTTATTAACAATGCTGGTGTTTATATAAATAAACCATTTTCAGAAATGACAGCAGCTGAATTTAAGGAGGTTATTGATATAAATTTATTGTCTGTTATTAATCTTACAAATGCTGTTTGGCCGATATTTCAAAGGAAGAAAGCAGGTACGGTTGTATTTATTAATTCTGTAGCAGGGAGGAATGGAAGTCCAGGTGAGTCTGCATATTGTGCTAGTAAGTTTGGATTGAAAGGGTTTGCAGATTCTTTACGGTATGATGGTTTAAGGGATGGTGTAAGAGTAGTTAGTGTTTTTCTTGGGGCTATGGAAACGGATATGACAAAAAATAAAGGAAAGGATCCAAAACACAACATTGATCCATTGAATGTAGCAAAAATAATATTGAATTTGTGTAGAGATTATACAAGGGCAGAGATTACAGAAATTACTATTGATAAAATACCTACAAAAATAATTACAGATGATCAATTTATATAAGACAAATCCACATCTTAAAAAGGTAGTTAAACAAGCTGAATATCAGACTTTGGGTTCAATGATGTTTTTGTATTGGTTAGTAAAAAATATTAATCCTAAGCATATATTGGAGTTTGGAACTGGGTTTGGTTGTTCTGCTATATTTATGGCGTTAGGAGCTGAGAGAGGAACGATTGTTACAGTGGATGATTATAGAGGTGACACAGCTAATAGTTTGGGAGAACCGGAGAAAAACATTGTAGCATGCGGCGTAGTGGATAAGATTAGATTGATAGCAGGTAATACAAAAGATACATGGTTGAAACATTGGACAAAAGAGATGCCAGAAATAGTATTTATGGATGTTTCTCATTATGCTGTTGATTTACAAGGGGAATATTCTACATTAAAAAATGTAATACCAAAAGATCATATATTGGTTATTGA
>Ga0222658_1000365_pt1 | contig 24639 bp, 26 predicted proteins | sample AntAcemetagen476_FD_179830 | JGI IMG/M metagenome (GOLD analysis project Ga0222658, IMG submission 179830) | Saline water microbial communities from Ace Lake, Antarctica - #476 | ecosystem: Environmental > Aquatic > Non-marine Saline and Alkaline > Saline | place: Antarctica: Ace Lake... | reverse complement strand
TATTATCGTGGGTTAATGGAGTAAACTGCGCAATAGGTTTATCATCATCAGTCGTTGTCCACTGCACAATAGGTGCAGTTGCTACTGCAGTACCGCCGTGCATCGCGAATAATGCAAAACCTTCGCCACCATGCGGAACAGTAGCAGTGCCAATACCAATCTTAGTTGTTTGCAGCGGGCCAGTACCCTTTCCATTGCATACCAAAGGAATATTAGCATCTGTTCCATCTGTCGAAAGCGTTGTTGCCGTTAATGTAACCCCCGCCGCAGCGACGTTTGTGTCAAGTGTGGTCACATAGAGAGTGTCTGATGACCTGTTTATTGCATTTTGTGAAACCATCTTTTGTCTCCTCGCTGGTTAAGAAACTGTCCAGTTTCCGACTGAACTTAATACGTAGTATTCGTTTGCTGCTGCTGCGATGATTTCAATAGCATCACCAATGGCAGTTGCTTCAATATATCCACCAGCACCTGCTGTAGTCGCTTGATTTCCAAACGTTACTTGATCAGAAGCATTTTGTGCTATGCGAACGAATCCGCCTCCCTTATTCACTACTTTAAAGTGATTTCCTAGAGCTGCTGTCGCTGGTAGTGTTAGTGTTACTAATGTTCCCCTGTTAGCGATATAACCATTGGATGCGACCATGGTTGCAGAGGCATCTGTGACTATAGCCCAAGTAACTCCGCCGCCTGTAGCCGTTACTGTGATTGATCCAGCAGCGTTTGCAATCGAAATGCCTGCTCCAGCTGTCAAAGTCGACAACACAGGATCTGCAGTTGTTGAACCTATGATGAGTTGTCCATGTGTAGCCACTCCAAGTTCTGTCATTGCAGCATTACCAGAGCCAACAAGTATAACATGATCGGTAGGATCTGCAAGACCAGTTCCGCCATTGCCTACAGGAAGAATTCCAGTGACACCGTTAGTCATTTCAATCTGTGCCCATGCAGCATTATTTGTGGTTCCAGTGTTGGAAAGATACCGTGTAGCGGTGGCGTCTTTTGCTAAAACAGATACCACGTTGTTGGCAGCACTAAGCAAGAGATCTCCCTGCGTAGTTGTTGCTGGATAGGTAGCAGTCGTCCATGCTGGATTAGCTCCTGCAACACCAGTTAAAATCGTGCCGGCACCCCCAACAGATAGGGCCTCTAAGGCTCCGGTACCAGCACCAATAAGAACTCCACCATCAGTAAACGTTGAGGCACCGGTACCTCCGTTAGGAACAGTCAAATCAGTGCCAAGTGTGAGAGCACCAGACAGTGCTAAATCTCCATCAGCTGCTGAGTTAACATAATGATAAGTTCCGGCCCCAGAAACTCCGTTAACAGCGACAATATCATCAAAATGCGATATTACCGTTGAGCCTGTTCCGACGTAAAACGAGTAATTAGTTCCTGCATTTTCAACATGAATATGGTTATAGAAAAACCTTGAAGTAGTCGCAGTGTCGGCAGCAAAGAAGCCATAGGCAAGCGTTGCTCCTGTAGCGTCAATCTCAAGTCTATTACGCCAAAACTCGTGTGTTATACCTGTTCCGCCAAGATAGGCAAGACCAGCGACAAGAGTGCTGGAACCTGTAATCTCAACATTACAAAAGCGCATCTTAATTACACCAGTGCTCGACAAGTCAAGAGCAATAGAGGTAAACAACTCTGTACCTGAGGTTGTTATTATTCCTTTGTTGATGGTATCTAGTTCTATAGTACCGCCTGTACCAACACAAAAAGCACCTTTCTGAGCTGTCCCTCCACCATCACCTGTATGTGTATACGTAAATCGACCTAAACGGACAGCTAATGTACCAGCGCCTGTCACGGTACCGACACACGGCTGCGAGGCCGCTGCTATGTCTGCTGCTGTCGTCATTATGATAGTACATTCTTTTATGGAGCAGGTTCCGGTCGTTCCTGTAATAGTGCTAATTGCCGTTGTCGCAGCAGTCACCTCAAGTTTAATATTTTCCACCTGAATAGAAGAACGAGTGTTAAAGTTGATTACATTAGCATCTGCTTGCTGGATAACAACGTTTTGCGATTTACCCATACCTATAAGAGTTTGGCCATTTGCATCAAAAGTCACGGTTTCTGCATATGTCCCGGGATAGACTAAAATTGTAGAATTTGCCGGGGCAGCAGTAACAGCATTTTGAACAGTAAGCTTCGCGCTGCTATATGTAAGACCGTCGGCACTATCGTTTCCCCACTTGCCTACGAAATAACATGCGCTACCTGGACGCAACGATACTGCTCCAGAAGATACGCCAAAATCATAAGCATCGAAAGAAGCGATTCCCTTATTAGTGTCAGTAGCATCCTCGCCGGCTACGGTAATTGTAGTACCGGAATGCGTAGCATCCATGCCCTCGCCGCCTAACAGAGAGAAGCTGTGTGATGATGGTGTCATTGCACCACTGTCAGTGGTAACGCTCTTGACGACGGCATCGTTCAACGAGGTGAATCCAGAGGAAACGCCAAAGTCAGAATCTAAGAATGAGCATGCCCCGATGTTAGAAGCTCCGACGTTAGCGGCAGCCGTTGATAATTCGCAAGCAATCGTCAAAACATTAGTAGCCCCAGAGGTGTTGATCCCCTCCCCTCCTACCCAGTTGATAGCTCCTGATGTTGGTGTCGCTGTTCCTGAATCACTTCCCGCGCTAGTCATCCCTGTACTTCCACCGACTACCTTTTCCCAGGTAGCTACGATTCCTGTTACATCTACTAAAAACCAAATATCATCCGAAGTAGTGTCAACCCATTGTGTGCCAAGTTGATACTGATAATCTGAACTGGTAGGAGCAACAGCTTTTTGTATGCTCTTTATGCCAATAGCCTGAAGCTGATTGGTATATGGGTTAAATCCGTATGTAGACATCTAAATTTCTCCTAAGTGTTTAATGGTTAAGCTATTACGCATAGGTGTAGTTTAGATAGTCACGTGCAAAGCAATTGCCGCCGCTTGTATATGTCGTGTAACCGCTTGTGTCGACTCCGAGTGTGAACTTCGTAGCGTCAACTTTTGTAATCGTAAATACGATAGAACCGTATCCATCTCCATCAACCTCTGTCATTCCAGAAACTGAAACAATCTCAATCTTGTCGCCTGTATTATAGCCATGCGCCGTACTAGTCGTTACTTGACCATCCGCTGCTTTCGTAATTGCACTAATAGCAACTGCAGAAGAATCATCCCATATCTGATCAAAGTCTGCATAGTCTTTAGAGTCAATGACATATCTAGTACGTACTACTGTATTCGTTGCATCATATGTATGTTTCATGATCTTCCATCCTGCAGCTGTAAGCGCTGTGCCAGGACGAGAGTATGCAAGATGAGTTATATTTACAGTACCACCCCTGGAAGAGGTCATACTTAGATCGCCAGCTGTTGTGGCTAAAATGGTTCCTTGAGCGTCCCTTAATTGTATGGGACGAGTTGCTCTTGACATATCTTTCTCCTTTGTAAAAGGGCTCGTCTACGACGGCTAACCAAATGTTGGTTGTAACCACAAGAACAGTATTGTACTATAGATCTGTGGTTATCACCACTATTGTCAAAAAACTTTAATTTGTCAAGGAGCACAAAATCAAAGAAGAAACAAAAATTCTCACAGAAGAGGATTTCCAATCACCCAATTTCGTTGCATTGGCACGCGTTGAAATTCATACGAAAACCGGTGAGGATTCCTATTATCTATCGATCCCAACAGGGCACACATACGCACAGGCTGCAGAAGCGGCGCACAAAATCGGAGAGTTGTTGTTCTTAAAACACAAAGAAATAGAAAAAAAGGCCCCCCACGATAAATCGTAGGAAGCCAAAGGAGCCAAAAAGGCTTTCCTTTAAAGAATTTCCTCGTCAAGATCTGCAGATTCTACAATTTCTTCTGATTCCTCTGCAACTTCCTCTTCCTTAGCATTTTCCGCAGCAGCTTCGGCAACAGCTTTGCCTTCGATGACTTGCTCTGTCATCTTATGCAAGATGTCGATCAGTGTTTCGTATGTAGCTGATTGTCCTGGGACTAAGAGAGTGCAGGATTGCTCTCCGAAGACTGTAGTTACTGATATTAAGTTACCTACATAGGTCGTGACTTTTACTGGCTCTTGTTTTTCTTCTACTTCTTTTTTTTCTTCTGTCATTGGTGACTCCTTATTTTTTGAACTTCGGTCGTTCGATTGCTATTTTAGCGAATAGCAAACTTTTGAGGCAAGAATCGCTTTCAACTTTTTATTAGCCTTGAAAATAAAATTAAAACTAAGGTAAACATCAGAATAATCGATATGCCAGCAGCTAAGTTTGGGCCTATCAAGTAGACAAAATAATCTTCAATCATTATGCGTCTCCTTCTTTAGCAAATACATTTAAGTTTTAAACCCATTCTTTAGTTATTTCACCAGCTTTATTATATAATCTTTCAAAGTCTTCTCTATTTTCTGAAACTTTCATTAAAGTGATAACTTGAAGAATTTGTCTGTTCAATGAATCGCACCCAGTATCATTCGTTAACCATTGATGGTGTGCTTGCTTTCTGTAACCTTTTTCAGTTATGGGATTTTTAATACGAAGTTCTTCCAGCACACCAGGAGCTAATTTTTTGTAGATAAAGCTATTGATAAAATGTCCTACATGTGGAGGACATCCTTTTTCAGTTTCTACATCATACATTCGTTTGTATAACTTGAAAAACTGAATAGGAAATCGCTTTACCCAAGGAAGAAATTCTTTAGAAATAAATTTTGATAGAATTATTTGCAGTGCATCGCGTTCTCTTTCATACTGATATCCAGTAGCCTCATCAACAAGTGAAATTATACCAATTTTAGAAAGAGCGCGCACAATGATTTCACATTCTTCAGCTATATGTTGTTGATTATGCGGAAGCGTTTTTGCTTTTCTTGCTGAAAGATATACGTCACAAATATCTGGAAGCAGTGTTGCTCTGAATCCGTAAGCATTTGCTCCTTTTGGCGTTTTGAATATTAATGGGCGGGCGCACACCTCTAACTCATTAGAAATAAACGGTTTAAGTCCCTTATAGTCTAGAAAAGATGGTAGCGGCCCCCCACCACTATATTTTTGAGTTCCTCCTTTTGATTTTCCTAGAGCTTTTAGCATAGTGCTTTGTGTGATAACGCGAGTTCCATCTTCCAAAACAGCACACGCAATCGTTTTGTTTCCGATATATATATTTCCTGAATGTGTTGCTTTGGGAAGTTTTTGTTTGCTGCACATGAGAATTTCTCCTGAGTTAGAGATTAAAGAAAAGCTGTAGGCTCTCAACTACTCACTGTCGAGACTCGGGATATCTCCCTGACCTACGGCTTATATTATATCAGAAACTTAAGCTTAGCTCAAGTCTAGTATGCGGTAGTTGATGAGGATTTTCAAAACTCCATCTCCGCCACCAACAACTGTGTACTCAGCGCCGTTGTTGTAAAGTTCCAACTTCTTATCAGCCAATAACGTAACATCAGTAGCCAACGGTTTAGCTGTAGATGCAGCATCTGCTACAGCGTCTACCAAATCATTCGCTTCGACAGTTAGTGAAACCACAGTACTCGCATCATAACGAATCTGTAAATCTCCATCAGCGGCACAATCGTCTATCGTAGCTGTACCATAATCCAAGGCAATAATAGCCCCCAAGAAGTCAAGGTACTTATTCGCGCCAGGAGTTGCAACAAGCTGTATCGGTGTCGCATTTAACGCTTGTAGTTGAGCATTAGAGATTGTTACTGCAGCAGTACGAATCATCGTAGATGCGGTATCAATATTAAGAGTTCCAGCGCCTAGCGTTGAGGTTAAAGTACCGGCTGTATGTCCTACAGTTGCCATAACAGGAGCCGCACCAGTAGAACCGCAAAGAATTTGTCCGTTTGTACCAACAGCAGCAACACTAAGGTTAGTTCCAGCAGCTCCACCACCAAGCATTACACCATGCTGGGTCTGAGTACCCAGACGAACCTCTAGGTTAGCAGGAGTAATACATAGGCTAGTCGATGTTGCCGTTGTCGTTTCAGCGTCAGTCGCAATCTCGATGACACCTGTAACAGTAGCAGAAGCAGCACGAGCTTGTGCTGTAAGAGTACCTGCTCCAAGTGTCCAAGCGATAGTACTATCTGTGCTTCCAACTGTTCCGAAGACAGGGTCTGCTCCAGTAGAACCGAGCAAGACTTGACCACTTGTTCCGGCCGTTAAAGAAACTACTGCACCAGCAGTTGCCCCAATCAACACACCATGAATTGTATGTGTTGTTGCACCCGTGCCACCATAAGCGACACTAAGAGTCCCCCAATCAGGATCAACACCAGCACCACTAGAAATCAACGGCTGACCTGCGGTACCCGCTGAAGTTGCTCCCAAATTAAACCCAGCAGCTCCACCACCAAGCATTACACCATTAGCAGTTTGTGTGCCGAGTTTTGCTGTTAGTCCAGCTGTTGTGACAGCGCGTGTTGTGTCAGAGCCAGCAACAACTTCGGTGGTCGTAGCAAGTTCGACAACACCTTGAACAGTCTCAGAAGCGTCTGGAATAGCAGCGCCTACGCCTTCCCAAGCAGATCCGGTATAGACAAGAATGCTGGAAGTATCTTCGTTGTAAGTCATCATTCCATTAGAAGGTGCTGTTGCTTCCCATGCTCCAGACTGATATTCGTATATGTAGTCTTTAGTCCACAGACCAGAAGTCCCGGAGGCTAGGTAGCGATAACCTTCTGTAGCTGTAGAACTTGCATATGCTAATTGTGCCAAGACAGATTCTTGGAAGTCGAGACCTCCGCCGCCTTCAATGCTTTCCCAAGTATATATACCACCATCAGCGCTGGTGAGGATATAAGCATTTTTATTAGTTTTATCTACAATAATTTCGCCCAGCTTCCCTACTGTGGAAGTGTCTGGTACTGATGTAGTTATAGTAAGCACAGGAACGTCTCCAGTTCCTAAGTAACTTAATGGTGCGCGCATGGCTAACCTTCATTTTTTGTATGGAGGCACACTACCTCCAAATATAAATTTACTTTAGGCGCTAGGTGTTTTTTTCTTCTACAAAAACTTGTAATAAAGTACGCGTTTACGTATAATGGTAAATACAACTTGGAGGTAAACACATGCTGACAAAAAAACTTACCATAGAAATAGTGGAAGAAGACCACAAGCGTATAAAGATAAGCGCCGCAAAGGCTGGAATTTCGATGAAAGATTTTGTGATGCGGTGCATAAGAGAAACGCTAAAGATCAAAGATCCGATTTTGAAGGCTGAGCCAAAGTCTTAAAATATCTTCTCGTATTGTATATTTTCCTAAAATCAACTAAAGTTAGAGATGTGGAGTTAAGGGGATACCCTGAATCTGTCAATCGTTAGACAAGAGCTCCACATTTCTTTTTAATCTTCGTCTTCAGAAACCTTCGACACAGGCACAATTGATTTAAAGGTCGCATCATACTTCTTAAGCTTTTTCTTCACATAAGAAGCGACTTTGTTTAGTGGGCTCACAGTTGGCTTTGTTTTTTTACTCTCTTGCACGATATCTAATAACATTTTCTGAAAATGTTGATCTGTATACAAATCCCCTAAAATTGATTCATAATTTGAATAGAATAATTTCTTTGTTCCCTTTTTAAAATTCCCTGACAACATGTCTAATAGTCCTGAAATTCTCATAAACTCTTTTGCATCAGAGGTTAACGTCACAGCAGTTTTACTAGTATTTAAGTAAGCATTAAGTTTTTTCTGGTTTGTTGCAATTTCACCTTGTAGCTTCTTCAGACCATCATATGCATCACGACCCATCAGGGCCGCCAACTTATCTTTCTCCATAGATGTTAATTGAGTAAAGCGCTTGGTGGATTCCTTCATCTGCGCCCCCTCTGAAAATAGCTTAGGATATAAAATGTCATTGATTTTACTTGTAATAACCATATTACCAAGATAATTTAACTCAAGATCTCCTGACGCAATTATTGCCTTAAAGTCTTTAATGGTACTCGGATTGTCCAATAACCCGTATATTGCATCAGGACGCTTTCCAGATAGCGTATTAAATACGATGTCCGACTTCAGGGTGTCCTTGTAATTCGAATAAACCTCATTCATCTTAACAAATTGCTTGTAGTATTTAGGATTTTTTGTCTTCCCATAATTCTCGAGAGCCTTTTTGATTTTAGTCTTCAAATCAAGACGAGGAATATCTTTATACTGAAAAGGCTTGCCATAATTTAACGCTGCATTTATTTTTCGAAACCCTTGCTCAACTTCCTCCACTAAAGCTCCAGACTTTGATAATTTTTCAATTTTCTTTAAACGAGGAGCAAGCTCTTTCTTTGAAACGACACTTGTAGTTCCAATTGTTTTTTCAATTGCTGCAATTTCTTCCTTTAGTTTTTTTATTTCTCCCGCTGTCTCAGGAGGAGCCTTCAAAAGCCTAGCCTTGAACGATTCCAAATATTTTAATGGCTCAGAATCTTTTGAAATAAGGCCGCCTTTATGTAAATGATCAATACTTTCATCGACAGACTTTATAAGCTCTTTCGTGTCTTTCCAGCTTACCCGCTCACCTTTAGGTCGATATTTCCTCAGCAAGTCAAATCCCTTGCCTATACTTTCGTCAGCGAGCGCCCGCTCTTTGTATAGCGACTCTTTAAATAAATCTTTAATCTCTTTTTTAGAGGTTGCATCAGTAATTAATTTAAACGCTTTTTCTGGGTCCGTCCTAGAGACTTCCCCTAAAATCTTGGCATAGTCTTTAACATATTTTTGTGTCATCTCCTCAAATAATGGCTTGTAAATCTCTTTCGTCGCAGGCAATTGTGCCATGCGTGTTTCCATAGACAAAACCTGCTCATTGTCAAAAAGTTCGCTAAGCGGTTTCTTTGCCACCTTTGAGACATCTTTTGCCTCCATCAGCTCTTTAGCCCTAGACGGAATAACTTGTTCTGGTTTTATCTTTCGTTGTGCCTTAGTCGCTACTGCCAAAGGCTTAAGACTTTTTCCTCTAATATATGAAGAAAAGTCTTTAAGCATTCCTTCTAATTTTTTAGGATTTTTAGCTAACTCATATGCCCCCTTCATTAAGTCTATTCCGCCTTTTGCAAGATCTTTAAAGTCGCCCAAAAATGGAAGCAAAGAAGCCATGACTTGACTTCCTTCGTCGAGACCCGATTCTTTCGCCGATTGCGATAAGAGACCACTTAACCATCCTTTTCCAAATAGATCAGCTTTGGCTCCCCCTGGGATTAATGCCATTTCTCCACCAGCTTGAATACTTTTTTCAAAAATTCTTTCAATAGCATGATCCGGGACATATTCTTTCCCGGTAATATAATCAAAAAATTCTTCTCCAAGATCTTGAAAAGACATGGCCTTGCCAAAGGACTCCTCTGTCATCTTTTCTATCGGAATTTTTTTTCCTATAACTAGATCAGATATAAGGTTGCCAAAGTCAACCATAGCACCAACAGCTTTTGGAGCAGCTCGAAGTCCTATACCAGTTTCTCTTTCAACGCCGCTCTCTGCCGCTCTTTCGAACTCTTCAGAGACAGCCTCTAGCTCCGCCGCCCCTTTAGTGAAATCTGAGAACTTGTCCCAAAAACCTTTTGCCTCTTTTTCGACTTCTTCTTTTGCCGGAGCCATGAGCTCCTCGCCTATTGCCTCTTCAGCAATTCCAGTACCCGGCGGAATAGCCATCTCTGCCTCTTTCTCTTTTAAAGGCTCTTCTACTTCTTCCTCTTTTTTTTTTTGCTCTTCTCCTTCCCACGATGCTGGTTCTTCTAGGACTTGATCTATTAGAGACAAATTGCTCTTTAACCCTTCATCAAATTCTTCTGGTGTTATTTTCCCTGTCTTCATTAAGGAAAAAGCATTACGGGCCTGTTCTTCAGCCATGTCTGTAAAGCGCTTAATAGCATCAACCTTAGCTTTGACTACCGATCTCCTGTCCGATGCCTTGGGAGCAAATTTATCCTTAATCATTTCAATCTTGCTTTGAGGCAAAACACCAGCAGGGTTAAAAACCTTTAGCACGGGTTCAAGAGCAGCTAAGCCAAGTGCGTTAAGTTCCGTAGCGTCTCTTGACCCAACAAAAGATTTTGCGTAACCAGGAATGCCTCCCATTTTTTCGTTTAGGGAAAGTATGCGATTAAGAGTACCTTTTTGAGCCTGTATCTTTGGTAAAGACTTATACATAGTCATGGCGTTCTCGGCCATGCCCTCTTGCATTTTTTTCTCAAAAGGAGATAAAACAGGGGCCTTCCCTATCTGTTTCATCGCCCCTGCTACTAAAACTTTTTGGATCTCTGGAGACTGTTGAGCCAAAGCCATCCCTTCTTCTTCTGTCTCGACAAGCCCCATTTTTACAAGCATTGGCGCAATCCCCCGCGCCTGCTTTTGCTGTTGTTTCTGTTGAGCAAACCCCAAAATACCTTCAAGTGCCGTACTTATATATTTTTCAGCTGGGTGTTCTCGAGATTGCGGTTCTTCAAAAATAGCCATCTTTTTTCTCCTTAAAACATTGATCCTATCGATCCACCAATACCGCCACCAATTGAAGCTCCAACAGGACCTCCCATAAATGCTCCTAGTCCAGCACCAGCTAAAGATCCAATAGCACCTCCAGGTCCAGCTTGTCCAGGTTTAACCATAGAATCAAAGGCTGAAGTTCCCATTCCAAGACCCAAAGCTTGTAGAGCAGCTTGTATCTGTCTGTTCTTCTGAGCTTCTTCACCTGAAAACAGCAACTGTGCTAATTGACCACTAAGTCCTGATTCAAGGCCTGCTCCTGCAGCCGTAGCCATACGCGGTAACGCACTACTGCGACCACCACCCATAGCAGTAAAACGCTCCTGTAGTCCTGGAATAGTCTGCTCGGAAAACTGCTTGCGAGCCTGCGCAGCTGGGCCTTGTTCAAAAGCACTTGTAGCCGCCTCTGTATTAAAACCTTCCAAGCCTTGCTCAAGACCACCGAAAGTTCCTTCACCTAGCAATCTTTGAAGAGCAGATTGCTGTTCAGAAGTAAGCCTATTAACTTGTTCAATTCCGCCACCTGATTCACCGCCCATGTTATTCCTCCTCTAGAACGTATTCCATATATACGTTTTTTGATCTTGTAAAATTTTTCTTCTCAAAGAGGGCTGGGCGATTGGTTACCCATATACCTTTCTTTATACCATTTTCTTTCATGAAAACCTTTAAAAACTCTGTCACAACATCTATCATTTTACCACTATTCCACTGAGATTTTCTTGTGCTAAGTTCATTAACAATTATATTCATATTAATAAGATTCAACTCACACCAAAGAAACCCTTGAATCTCATTCTCATCGTCAATCATAAGCCAAAGAAAATGCGTCGGTGATGATATAACAAGTGTTAAAAAATCATAGAATCTATCTGGAGACATTTCCTTGTCAGGCATCTGATCAACAAGGATGCGAGGTATGAAAGCAGGGTTGTAGCATCTCTCAAATTTCATCAAAGTTTTTCCTGTTCTTGGCCTAAGTACCTGACATGTCCTCTAATTTGTCCAGCTGCTGCTATTGCTATTCCAGCTCTCGATTGACCAGAACCACACTGAACTAAATGAGCTCTAGTAGTATTAGGCTCAGCTAGTAAGACTGCATATGTGTAATTTGCTGTATAAGATAAACCTCCCAAATCAACAGAACCTAAATATGGGAAAACACCACTAGGAGTCTTTTTAACAACAAAAGGAAGTGAAACATAAATCGTACCAGTACCAGTATGAGCCACTGACCATGTAATATCAACCCATACATCTACCATTAACCCTTGACGAAGATAAAGCCCGTATTGATAAGCATAAGTATTAGCTGCTCCAGCAGAGGTACTTCCGAAAACTGTAGGCGTATATGTCTTAATAGTGCCATTGATGCCCTGTGCAACCTCCTTATACATCTCGGTTACATCTCTCTGGAAATCTTCAGGTTCTTCAGAAAATATCTTTTCTATTGGAAGCGTCATTACTGCCGCCCCCCTGGTTTCATGTTCAGACGCATAGCATGCACATTGAAATTCTTATTCATAGACGTTTCATCGCTGCCAGAATGCTTTAAACGAATTCGTACCGTATCCCCCGAAGCACCACAGTACACCGTCTTCCATGTTCTTGCTCCATCACCAGAACAATCAAAAAATCGCGTTAGTGTTCCTGTTGGGGATGTCTCATTATCAAGATAGAAATCCACCTGCACTTCAACATCAGCGAAAACATCTACGAGAAAATCTATGTGACCAAGAACAACTTCTTTACCTAGTTGCTGAAACGGATTGTAACGCTTCGTAAGTATCTCAAAGTTATAGTCATAGCCATTATCGTCATCGGAATTAGCATTGGGAAGCTCATAAACATATCCATCTTCACTCCCACATATAGAGATAAGCTCTCCTTTCTGAAAAGATAGGTCATCCCATATATAATTAGTAAAATCAGTGAATGTGGCTGGAGATGTTATTTCTGACCAGTATGTTCCGTTCTGCATGCTAGTAAATGTAACATCAGCACCTTTAGTGTAATCCTCAAGGCAGCGCAGTTGCATCACACCACCAGTCTTATCGGTAAACTGATACTTTGAGAACGCTTCTTCGGTATAATTGTATACTAGCAATGTGTCAGGATAGGTAACCGATCCTCCTTTAGAAGGATATGCCAAAAATGCTTGCTCATTGCTATTCGATCTATTGCCAAAACATAAATCGATATAATCGTAATCAATCTCTAAGCTGAAATCTGGAAGTTTCTTGTTAAACGTCTGAGTGTTAACACCATCGCAGGCAATGAGATCGTATTTTCCTGTTCCTACTACATACTGATCAAAAGATAATGTTCCAAACGTAGCATCTATTTCTCTCGTTGAGTTTATCCTGTTCCATCGAAACGGAAGGTCTGGATTCGCTGTGTACTCCAAAAGCCACACAGACCGCTCAAAAAAGACTACTAACTTACCCCTAAGGAATGCCGCAGAAACAATCTTTTCGTTAGTTGGAGCGTCGTTATATCCACCCTGACCAGCAATATCATCACGCCAGACACTGACACTCCCAGCTTGCGACCATCTTGCCCTCTGTGGATATCTCGTAGAGGCTGAACCTTCTAGCGTATTAAGCATCACAAGACGTTCGTAATATGGGAAAATCATCAAAGCAGAGCGTATGGTGTCAGTACCTCCAGAACCATATTGTAAATTAGCGGTCTCAAGACCAAAATCAGTGCCGTCGTATGTATAAATAACAGAGGCATTATCACAAATCCACAACTTGTCATTATAAGCATACGCCCATATCAGATTATCGTTATTCCAAATATCATAAGTCCCTGAACCGTTATCTAAATTCTTAAAATATTTGTAAGTTGCATCCCATTTGCTTCCACGACGCTTATCAAAAGCCAGAAGTTCCGTAGAGCCATCAGCTCTATCAAAATGATAAACACCTCGAACCACTCTATCTGTTCCAGCATCACTGTAATGGTAATCGCATGTGATTGCTACAACTCCAACATTAGCAGTAAATGTCGCGCTAATGGCTCCAGTTGTATAATTGACAGTCCCTGTTCCATCTCCAGAAAGTGTTCCGTCACCATCATCTACAATATCCTGACCACCTGCTTCAGTAATAATAACACTTCCTGCTATTACAGGAGTATTGCTTGCTGTATGAGTATATGGACCTTTGCCACCATTCCCTGTCGCATATGCTTCATCATCAACAAAGCGTCCGAGTTGTCCGAAAACACTTGACCCTCGCCTTTTCTTTATCACACCACGATCAATATAGACATTCTTCAATGAAGAGAACGCCTGATCTGGCAAAAGCCAAGGATCTACTTGGTCATCCAAACCGCCTAGTGGCGCAATAAGAAAAGGTTGGTATGTCATGCCAGCTCCTCGGGCAAAGCCTCAGCAAGTTCTTCAGCTGTAACGAATTGCAGCAAATCATAGGTAGCAGGAAGATCACAAAGACGCTCCTTCTTGATATAAAGCTCGTCAAGTTGGATCTTATCCTTCTTCCTCATGACCTTGAGTTCTTCAATATCAAGCTCTGCAAGTTTCGCACTACGAAGTTCTCGGATCTCGTTCATCTTAATTTCACGAGCCTTCTCCATGTCGATGATGATTTTTTCTTCTGAAATCTTCCAAGCTTCGCGGAAAAGTGTAGGCATCTCTGTATTTTCAATAAAAAAATAGCTAAGTCCTTTAGGAATAACCTTTAAGGCTATTTTATTGAGAAAATCCTCAATATTCTCTTCATCAACACATAAACTATACGCTGGAGAGACCACAGTAACGCTTTTATCTTCTTCGTATATAATAAACTTCATGTTTTTACCTATAAAATAAATGCTAACATTATTTGTTTCGATGGCTGTAAAGATGCTGAATCAGTGACCCTAATAGTAACTATCCTGCAAACATCGACAGTCTTTGTAGCACCATACGGACGGCTTATAAAAGTGAAATAATTTTGAGTCACTGTTGAAGCACTAGTACCAACAACAGCATAGTTTGCTGAGGCTAATGAAGTTGTAAAGGTTATATTATAATAACCATTACTCGGATTCGCCACACTCGTAACATTATAACTATCTGCAATCGCTAAAGTAACACCATCGAAAACTGCCCATGCAACTACAGAATCGGTGTTAGCAAGAGCGCCTCCACTGGTAATCTTCACTTCATTGCCAGCAGCATCCTCATAATAAAGCTCAGTAGCTGTAGAAACAGCTTTTGTATACACAATTCCTGTCTTAGTAGCAGCTGTAGGCTTCGTAGTCTCATACAATGACACCTTAGCATGCTGACCGTCGCGAGTCTGACCCATATAATTATGATCTACTCCAACAGTCGTCTCTAATGCCGCCCAGTTTGCTCTTATGCCAGCAGTTCCCGTAAGAACTGGTGACGCATTAGCTGGAAACGAATTGTCCCATGCCATTTTCTACCTCCTAAAACTTTGGAAACGTTCTTCTATCGTTTAGCTGCTGTTGAGACTTGCGCATATTCCTATTCAATTCCATCTGATATATAGGCATAATCTCTTGGACTCTAATTGTGTCACCGTTATCTTCTGAAATCGCCATCGCAGTTCCATAAGCTATCAATGGTCCCCACCCTTCAAGTGTCGGTGTCGATGTGCTAGACGCAAGAGCAGCAGGCCTAGTCCACGCCTTTATCTTCATGCTATACGCAGTATCAGGTGTAGGACGCAAGAGCAGTGTCTGGCCATAGAACAGCGCGTCTGTAGGGATGTTCTCGTCGTAGGTCGTATGCTCTGGCCATTTAGCATAGAAACGCTCGGCGTCAAAGTACAGTTCTACATCATAACCATCGGCATATGCAGGCGAAGAGATCACTACATAAGAATCATCGTCGAGGACTTGTGTTTCATCACCATCAGTAGTATCAAATTCCCACCAAGTCTCTAGCTCCAAAGGCTTTAAGTCCGCTGGAAGCACGTATTGGTAGTATTGATTGATGTAAGTCGTCAAATCCGTGTCCGACAACTGATTAGTAGAAGCACGCCCCGTGAGGGCGCGCACCTTGTCTTGAATGTTTGAAAGTTTCCAGCCCATTACGCTTCCTTCTCAATAACTTCTATGATCTGAAACCCTGTTCGTGGAACAAATCCCGCTTTCACTTTTTCATTATCAACAAATTTGTATTTAGTACGCCCTAATTTATTGAGATGTTCCGCTATCTCTAACTTTATAACATGCTCGTTACCATCCATTAAGGACATGCTCACTCCATTATGTGAAAAATCTAGCGCATAGCCAGGGTTCTCATAGTTGGTAAATCTACCTCGTGCATATTTAACTTTCTTTACTTCCAGCTCCTTAATCTCGGCTACGGCGTCAATCGCTGGACCTGCCTTCTCTTCAACCATTGAATTCTCCTTCTTTGGTTTGTTCTTGCTTCCTGGTTTTCGACCTCTCGGCATCTTAGGTCTCCTTGGTTAGTCATTAACTGAAGATAAACCTTCAGGTGACACACGTTGTGGTTGTTTAACCATCAGTGCTCGCACACTCTTTTTTTCTTCGCAATCTGTCTAGCATTCCGTGACAATCTTTACAACACCATATCACTTCTAAAGGCTTAGAATAATCATGATGATGTGCATCAAGTTTTTCTTCCCTCATATCACAAACTTCGCAATATTCTGGTTTTTTAACCTTCCCTCCACGCAAAGCATTAGAAATTGTCCAATGTGCCTTTTTGCGTAATGGATCGTAATTTCTAAAATACTCTTTATTTCTTTCAGGGTTTTCTATAACCCATTTTTTTCTGCGTTCTTTTGCTTCTTCGACATGTTTTTTTCCATATTGTCGGTGTTTTCGTCTAAAATGTTCGATTCTACTTTGATAATATGAAGAATTCCACTCTCTTTTTTTTTCACTATTTTTTTCATTATATTTTTTATGTTTTTCTCTAATAGCCTCTTTGTTTTTTTGATAATATTCCTTAGAAGCCGAAGAAACTTTCTCTTCGTTATCTGTACGATATTTTTTACCTTTAATTTTTTCACAAACTTTACAATATGGCTGGAATCCGTCTTTCCTATTCCTGCTTTTATAAAATTCAGATTCATCTTTTTCTATTCCACATTTTGCACATTTCTTCATTCCAGACCTCCTTTTAAACGGCCTGGCTAAGTATATCAGATTCGTAACATACAGTCAAATAGGGGGCTATATTATCATAACCCCCTTAGTATTAAGTACTTTAACCGATGTCTCCGAGATCCTCGTAATCTGCTTGAGTACAAGTCACGAATAAGAGATCGGAGTCAGCGCCAACTACATCAGTACCAAGAGTAACTCTAAAGGTACCGCTGTTATCCACTTTCTCTGAGACGTTTACGACTTTTCCACCTGCTGACCAAGCTGTGTAAGCTGAGCCGTCGATGTCATCACCGTTCATGTCTTGTAGAGAAAAGGTTGTGCTATTGATAACTGTGATTTTGTAATGATTTTCATTAATCTGTGTCATCCCAGTCACGTCATGGATACCAACAACATCACCAGTAGTGTAAGTCGCTGTGGCTCCTACTGTTACAACAGGAGGATTAGCAGCTGTTACAGCGCTAATGCTCTGGTTGCTAGGTACAATAGAAGTCGTTTCAAGCACTGTAAAGCCATTCGATGTAGAAGCTGTATGGTTGGTGCTTGTGTCTTCGCAAAGCTCGTTAAGGGCATATGCAGTAGTCATACCACGGTGCCAGTAACTCTTTGCTGTTTTAGTGTCTACGGCCCACTGAGTGTAGTTCCATACTTCAATTTCATCAGGTACAAAGCCTACGTTTAAAGTATAAGCAGCTCCACCAGAGGTAAGTTTAAACTTCTTAATTCTTGCAGTCATGATTTACCTCCTTATGAATGGGTTGAATTTAAGTCAATTAACCATGAATCGTTCAATATCCGGCTAACATGATACGCGCGCCAACCCATTGTAGACCTCTGATTCAAAGGATCGTCCCCCTGTCCCAAAGGCTTATAAATGTTCTTCATAGTTCCAGCATTAAGATCAATAAGACCGTAAGCCTCTTCACCTACGATGAAGTTGCTGTAGGTGCTAGAAGAAACGTAACCATTAGGGCTTAACAACCAACGTGTGTTTCCTACGGATCCCCATTCAGCGTCATTAAGTCCGCTAGCTTGTGGATATTGAGCAACGGGAATGAATTCGTCGATAGCCTCAAGGTCATCAAGGATGTCAGTGTCTCCTAGAGCCCAGAAAGAACGACGTACAGGAGCTGTACCGAACTTATTGGCGCCTTCGATGGCTGGTGTGAACATACGAGCGCTGTTGCCCATGAGTGTCTTTACGACACCTTGGATGTCAGCGTAGGTAAGCTCGGTAGGAGTCGAACCATTTACACCATTAGTACACTGATCAGTCGATGCTGTAGAAGCAAGAACATCACGTACAAGTTCGTCTAGGGTTTCACCCATTTGGCGAGATAGAATTCCAGTAGCTTCGTTGAGAACGTTGTCCTCTACGATGTATTCAACTTGATCTGTTATAGTAATATAATCACCATATTCATCAATTTGAGCAGTCATGTCAGTAACTGATAGTTTGCTACCAGCTGGAGTTGTTCCATCAGTCAAAGCAGTGGTAGCCGTCGACAAATTCGTATATCTACGAAATTTCGCAATAGAACCGCTTTTAGCTGGAATAGATTTTTTTAGTCCAAAAAGACTATGAATAAGATAAGGCTTCGCACGTGCTAATAGAACCTTGTCATAATAGGTGTCTACAGCAGCGGGAACCTCGGAACGTGTTGTAACGTTAGCCATCCGTATCTCCGTTGAGTTTCGTTATGGCTACCGAATACAGAAAGAAACTGGAGGGTTATCCCCCCATCTTATATTTATTAGAAATCGCCACTATCTCCGCGTCGCTCATGCTCTCATACAAGCTTGCTTTACTCAAAGCCCCACTACTGCCAACGGCACTAGCCGATCCTGGTTTCTTAGCATTCTCTACCGCTTTCTTAGCGTTTCCATGCTGTGCATCCGTAAGACTGTCTTTATAATGCGCCTCTGAGTTCTTGCAAGCAAAATACGCAGCTTCCCAAGGATTAGGAGCAGAGGCAATCGCTTGCTTTACTGCATCAGGTAGCTGTTTACCATACTTTTCAATTATCCCATGAGCATCAGGGTGTTTTGACATAACCGACATCTCTGCCATTTTTTGCTCGAGAATTTTTTCTTTTCGAGCTATGTAGTTAGCTACATCAGCCTTGGTTGGAATGTCATCCATGTCCTGTTCGAAAGAATCCATCTGTTGTTGCACTTTTGCTGGAGTTTGTCTAAAACTAGCCAGCTCAGCCCTCAACGACTTGATCTCTTCCTTTTGCTCACGAGCAGACTCACGAAACGCAGACCAGTTTTTATCTTCTGGTGTTTCACTTTGAGTCTGAACCTCCTCAGCGGCGACCTGAGCATCAACGCCCGCGGTTTGTTCCTCGGCGACAGAAACTTCCGATTGCTCGGTTACGCCCGTATCTTGATCTTCTACCATTCTTGTCTCCTTTTGAGTTGTTCGGAATTTCCGAATAACTCGATTTTACGCCCGTAAGCCGGCGACGCTATAGAATGCTTCCACCCACTAACTGTGAGGTGTTAGCAACACTTTTTCCTACAATAGCAGAAACTTTTTCTTCTTGTGGAAGGCAATCAAATATACCAATATCAGGGGGGAGTATCCACACAGCCTCAATCAGGCTCTTCGGATAGTCGAAATGAAAACACATGCTTCCAACTTGAGGCCATCTTCCACGTTTACTTTTGCGAGGGTCTACATTGAAAACCTTTACCCCTTCGCGTATCACATTATATAAAAGCTGGTCTGGCTTATGAAACATCACTATCCAAAACTCTTCCCATCCATGCTTTTGACGTGTTTCACCAGCTACTTCGTTCAATTTCTTTGAAAGTGTGCGTTCTCTAAGAGCTGTTCGTGTCTCCCCGATCTGCTGTGGCATTACTTCCCCTTCTTTTGACTCTTGCTTTTTCTAGCCATCGCTAGACTTCGTAAATCCCACTTTCAGTAATATGGTCTTGGATTCCGTCAATCATCTTCTCAATGTCAACAATATTTCCTTTGCGATGTTGGCGCATTAGCTCACTGATGCTGTTGAGAGCAGTGTAAAAATCATACGCTCTCATATATACCTTGAACTCTACATCTTCTTCGGGAAGATTGTAGGTAAGCGTTGCTTTCATCTACATGCCCATTTTTTGTTGTAATTCACTTGGAGCAATACTAGCTTCAATGCTACTTATAGCTTCTCTTTCTTTGTCTTCCTGTTCTGACTTGTCCTGTAATGCCATAATAAATTGTAGAGCATTCATTATTCTGTCCTGTTCCATGCCTGAAATCTCAGACATCGCCTTCACCTGGTTTAGAACTGCAAGAGAGTTATTTTGAGAAGCTTCAGAGGTACGTTCAATTAACAATCCTATGTCAGCTTTTGCCCTTGCTTGCCTTTCTTTGCTGAGAGATAACTTGCTTATTACCTCAGCGCTCGCAAGCTTCATCTGAAGTTCTTCCTGTTCGGCGATCTTAGCTTGCTGCTGCTGCGCTGCCTGCTGTTCTTGCTCGAACGCGTCCATGAGTTCTGCTTTATTTTGTATCGGAAGTGCCTTAATTATAGCACTGTCAGGAATATTGATACCGACAGACTTAGCCTGAATCAACTGTGCATAATGCATCGCTCTTTGAGTATCTGTAAGCATTCCTTCAACAGTTACGCAATCATACTTCCCAAAATCTTTCTGATAAAATTCGGGAGTTGGTTGCTTCTGCGTAATCCTTTCAACTTTCTCCGGCGTAAAATTCGCCTGGATAAGTTTAACAATCTTGTTCCCTAGTAATTTCTGAGCAAAAGATAAATTATCAAAAAGATCCTGCAAGGTAGTAAGACCATTTGCAGAACGTACTTTCGCCAACACTCCGGACATCTGTGTGTTACCAGCATCAGCAACACCCAAAAGCTCTTCATTAGCTCCTGGTATCTCCATGATGTCTCGGTTGAGCTCTTCAGATAACGCAAACAGAGACTGTGAGGACTCTGCTGGAGGAATACGCTCCAAATCTCCAGGTTGTGAATCTTGCGTTCTTACAAGTGAAACGCCTTGACCAGTCTTGTAAACATCTAATGGATTTCGTAGCGTACCTTCTTTATATATCCACCCACTATTTACTTGGGAATCGAGAATATCGATCATTTTAGATCGACGTTTGTTAAACTCAGTTTGTGGATCACGCATGCAACGCACAACTCCCTGAAGCTTATAAGAATAATCATCGTACTGAGACTCGTAGAATCCCAATACAGGAACAAAAGGATAGTCACCCAGTCCAAAAGGATCGGACCCAGAGTACATTAACTCGCCATTGAGAATAACATTAAGCTCAACACTCTTCTCGTAGACCGTCATAATGTCTACCCAGGGGAATTGCCCCTTAAACTCTGAAAGCTGCGAGGCTCCTCCTTCCCATAGACGCGTCTCACCAGTAGACCTGTCCACCAAAAGTTTGCGCTTCTTAGAAACACGCTTCCAGTATTCATCGTAAGCAAAAAGATCAGCACTATCTTTTCTTGAGTATGGCATGTATGTAAAACGACCATCGTTGCCGTTATTAGATTTCAATTTGTCAATGTCATTGTTCTTTCCAGGTAGAAGACCCTTGGCGTCGTCTTTAGATACGTAACGCCGTCGCAATAGATAACGACAATCGCTGAGATCAGCCTGAGTAAAATATGGGTCTAGCATGAAAGCGTTGAAAGGCTCTTTGACAATCTTTATGTCACCGTTTACGCGGTCATCATCATAAGACATATATATTGATAAAAGGTTAGCGCCTGTAATACACGCTCCTTCAAAAGCACTGCTGATAATCTCGTAACCGTGCGTGTTATTCATTACCCAGAGTAGAAGGTCACTGAAGATGTCTGCTGTGTTTTGGTCGTTGCCTTCTTGGGGTTCTATGATGCTGCTCAGCCTATTCTTGCGCTGGTAGCCTGTTATCATTTTTATGATACGGCGTATCTTATTAAAGACCAAAGCGTTGCGAGACTCACCTTTCAAATACTTCTTGTCGCTTTCACTCCATTGATCGCCGACATAGTATTTTAAATCCGTGTACGCTTCGTCGTAATACTCAGCCCAATTCGTTAAAGACTCATTATATGCCTCTTCCCAGTCCTTAATAACGTCTTTATCTGAAGCCACTAGTAATACCTCTTTTGAATAAAACGCAAAATAATCAAAGCGCCAACAATAGACAAGATACCTAATATCTCCATTAATTGCCTAAGATTTAATTATACCAAACCTCACTAGACAAAAAAAGCTTTTTGTTGTCAAGCATCTTAAAAATGTGATTTTTAAATTCTTCGCCGGTTCTCTCGGTTCATCGCGTAGATTTCTTTAGGATCTGAAGTTAAACTGGATTTGTCAACAACAATTGAAAGCATCCTAAAACAATCCGCTCCGTGAGAATATTTATCATGAACTGGACGCTCTGAGTACACTTCATATTTAGAATTGTACTCTTTATGGTAACACTCTAAAGTTTCAATTCCTTTCTTGCACTTTTCCTCGTCAAACCAACATCTAGGCAAAATATTACGCACTCGGTCAATTCCTTCAGAAATATGAAGCATCGGAACTATTTGTGGACTAATGCCAAGCTGGCGCATTGTATCTATTCTGCTTACCCCAGTACCTAGTTCTCTAACGCGAGCATCATGAGGCAAGTATACATCTCCATAAACATAAGGCTTATTCTTTAACACCTTGACATAATGACTCAATGGCTCTCCATTCATCTCATAATAATCAATTATATGAATCTCGCGACCAATGTTCTGCCACCACCATATAGTAGTAGAATCATTCATCCCTAAATCAAAAGCACAGTGTACCTCTGAATCAGGTTCCCACAATACCTTTGTTATACGTCCTTCACGTCTTGCTACATCAACGAGTTTTCCATAATATGAACCTTCAACACCTCTAGTGAAAGAAACATAGAATTCTTGCTGGATAACTTCCTCGCTAAGTCCGCTAAGTCTCTCATCTTCAATAGATTCTAAGCTAACAGCACCAGTATCATTAACACCTAATTTTTTCACAAACCATTTAGGATTATCCTTTACAGTTTCATACATATCATAAAAATGATTGCGACCTCGTGGAGTTCCTTGGAAGATGGCGATGCCGTCATTCTCCGCCAAGATTGGCCTAATGTAATTCCAGCACGAAGGATCTTGCAAACTGAATTCAGAAAAGACAACTAAAAGTGGATTTATTCCTACATTTGTAAAACGATCAGAGCCTACAAGCTGAAAAATAGAGCCATTAGTAAGCTCTATCATCATAGTTTGATCTTGCTTACGCTTGATAAGTTCAGATGGAAAGAAGTCCAAGAAGCGAGTTCCGTCCTTCATGGCTCCCTGCCATATAACACGGCGAGCTAGTGAAGCTGTAGGAAATACATAAAGGTAATATCCTTTTCGCTTGAACATCTCCCTGATCATCATTGAGAGTGTTGTAGCGTCCTTTCCGGCTCGTCTATGAAGGATCGCAAGTATGCGCTTATATCCATCATCTAAGGCTTTAAAAAGAGGTATCTGATAATCCCTAGGTGTGAAATTATGTGGAAGATTTATTGCGTTCACGTTTTCACCACGACAACTCCTTCTCTTCTTTACTAAATGGTATATCTTTAATAGACCCTCTAAGCGAGTGTTTACAACCCCATAATTTTTTAATTACATAAATCTTTTGTCTTATTCCTAGACCACTAAAGAACTCAAAAGATTTGTCATTTCTTATTCCATTTCTTACTAAAACAGCTAAATAGGTGTTTGAAATATTGTATTTCTTTGATACTTGAGAAAGAGTTCGTCCATTTAAATACTTTAAATATTCAGATATACATTTGAAACAACTAGATACTTTGCCCCATCTATATATTTCCATATAAATTATATTTCCACACTTACATTCGCACTTATAAACTTTTTCTTTATTTATCCTTTCGCATCCAATTATAGTAAGTTTTTTGTACTTAGCCCCTATCTTAGATAAATCAACATGTTCAACCTTATCACCACAATTAGGAGTATTTCTTTTTAACCAATCAGAAACCCTTACATTAATTTCCTTACCACATTCGCATAAAGCGAAAACTCTCCAATGAGAACCATGTTTTTCAAGTTTTGTAACGCGTAAACTTCCAAGAATATCGCCGATATGTACTAAATCTTTTTGCATTGATAACCTCCTGTTAGGTTAAAAAGCGGGGCGTGAACGAGGCACGCCAAAGGGTAGATCAAACCCAACCGCAAAATTTACTTTTGCTCTTCGCTTGTATTTTCTTGTACTTTGAATGTTCCGTCTTTGTAGCTGATGATATTAACAACTGGTGCTTTTGCAGCTTCGCCCTTATCAGTACCAGCTTTTTTCATTTCTATGAGCGTCGCTTTATATTCCGGGTCATAAGTAGCCATAGTTGCTCTAATAACACCAGTATCACCTTTTATTTCACCACTAATAGCTTTTTCTTCTCTTCTAATGCCAATTAAATTTTTTGAAAAGTGTAACGCTTCCGCAAATTTCTCGTTTTTTCCAGCCATTTCACAAAGCCATTGCCCATCCTTGACATACCTAGAAGCGAACTTTCTCAATGTAAGATTATCATCATCTTTAGCCCATTCGATGAATTCTTCAGCTATTTTGTCGAGGACTTCTTTAGTCCATTTTTCAGGCCTTCCAGCTACCATTTTATTTCCTTACTATAGAGAAACATGGATATGCTTCTTTCCTTATCATCAAAACAAGATCAAATTAAAATAGCAATGGTTTTTTTGCTGTAATACTGTATATTTGACAAAAAAGGAGCAGAAAATGGACTGGAGCGATAGAGAAGAATGTTTGGCAGCGGTGAAAGAAGATAGCTACGCACTTGAATATGTTGAAAATCAAGACCTAGAGATTTGCTTGGCGGCGGTGAAAAATAATGGGTGGGCGCTTCAATTTGTTAAGGAGCAAGACAAAGAAATTTGCTTGGAAGCGGTGAAACAAGACGGATGTACGCTTAAATATGTTAAAG
>Ga0222658_1000364_pt1 | contig 24689 bp, 22 predicted proteins | sample AntAcemetagen476_FD_179830 | JGI IMG/M metagenome (GOLD analysis project Ga0222658, IMG submission 179830) | Saline water microbial communities from Ace Lake, Antarctica - #476 | ecosystem: Environmental > Aquatic > Non-marine Saline and Alkaline > Saline | place: Antarctica: Ace Lake... | reverse complement strand
ATTTTATACAGAGAATAAAGATGAAGAAACAACAGGAACAAACATCGTAATTTTAACACTCAACCTAAATCAATAAGATGATTTTAAAAAGAATTTTTGCCAATCAATCTAAAACAATAACTGGCGCTGCAATCATAATTGCAAGCGCCACTTTTGTAAGTCGTTTAATAGGACTTTTGCGCGACAGAATTTTTGCTCACTACTATGGAGCAGGGCAAGTAATGGATGCTTATTATGCTAGTTTTAAAATTCCAGATTTAATTTATGGACTTTTAATTTTAGGAGCTCTATCAGCAGGATTTATTCCAACTTTTACTAGAATTTTTAATAAAAAGAAAAAAGAAGGTTGGAAATTAGCAAACAATATTTTAAACATCACTTCAATCTCAATGATTTTTATTTGTGGACTGGGAATGTTTTTAACTCCACAGCTTGCCCCACTCATCGCTCCTGGATTTTCGGAGGACGCTCTGCAAATGGTAATCGGTTTTACTCGCATAATGCTCATCTCTCCAATCTTACTTGGACTTTCTATGGTAATGGGAGGAATTTTGCAATCTCTTAGACAATTTCTAGTTTATTCTCTTGCTCCTATTTTCTACAACCTCGGAATAATTTTAGGAACAGTAGTTTTGGTTAAATATCTTGGAATAAATGGAATTGCTTGGGGTGTTGTCCTCGGTGCTTTCATGCACCTATGTTTGCAAACTACTGGAGCATATTTTTCTGGCTGGCGTCCTCGCTGGTATTTTAATTTAAAAGATAAAAATACTAGACTGATTGGAAAATTAATGATCCCTAGAACAATGGGGCTCGCAATTTATCAACTAAACATTATTATCCTCACTGTTCTCGCCTCTTTTCTTGCAACAGGTAGTGTAGCAATTTATAATTATGCTAATAATTTGCAAGGTGTTGCTGTAGGAATAATCGGAATTCCATTTGCACTCGCAGTCTTCCCTACTCTTTCCGCTGCAGCCGCAAAAAACCATACTAAAAAATTCATTGAAAATCTTTTACGAACAGCTCGAAAAATATTATTTTTAATAATTCCTGCTTCAGTTTTAATTCTTCTTCTGAGAGCTCAGATTGTTAGAGTTGTACTAGGGAGCGGTCAATTTGATTGGACAGCCACTGTAAACACCGCTGATGCTTTAGCATTTTTTGCTCTATCTTTATTTGCTCAAAGTTTAATTCCACTTTTCGCTCGAGCTTTTTATTCACTCGAAAATACAAAAACACCATTTGTTATCGCTTTAATTTCTGAGTTAGTTACAATTATTTTTGCTTTGCTGTTAATGCGACCACTTGGAGTGTCTGGACTAGCTCTGGCAGTTTCGATTGGAGCGATATTAAATATGTTTTTACTATTTACTTCTCTTCGTCAAAGACTAGGGTCTTTCAATATTCAAAACCATATTTACGATCTTTATAAAATGATGATTGCGGGAGTGGTTATGGGATTTGCAATTCAAGTTATTAAATATCCACTCGCACAGGTTTTTAATCAAGATTACTTTTGGGGAATACTCGGACAAGGATTTTTTGCAGGTATAATCGGACTTGTAGTTTACTCACTTCTATGCTATTCTTTACGACTACCAGAATTTATTGAATTTTGGCAAAGTATTAGAAAAAGATTTTTAAAAATTAATAATCTACCTGAAGAGGCAAACTTAGGGAAATAAATAGATATGAACGAAAACATTAGAAATTTCTGTATTATTGCACACATAGATCACGGTAAATCAACTTTATCTGATCGTCTTTTAGAAATCACAGGAACTGTATTAAAAAGAGATAGTCAAAATCAATTACTTGATTCAATGGACATAGAACGAGAGAGGGGTATAACAATCAAACTTGCTCCCGCCCGAATGCTCTACACTTGTCATTCTGACCAAAGCGAAGAATCTACAAAATATATTCTGAATTTAATTGACACTCCCGGTCATGTTGATTTTAACTACGAAGTATCTCGCTCGCTTGCTGCTGTGGAAGGAGCAATTTTACTAGTGGACGCAACTCAAGGTGTTCAAGCACAAACAATTGGTAATTTATATCTTGCACTTGAGCAAGATTTAACAATTATTCCTGTCATCAATAAAATTGATATGCCATCAGCCGATATAGAAAAGGTAAAGGCAGAAATTATCAATCTAATTGGTTGCAACGATGAAGATATTATTTCAGTATCAGCAAAAACTGGAGAAAATGTAGACGAAATTTTAGAAACAGTTGTAGAAAAAGTTCCTGCGCCAATCAACAATTCAAAAAATAAAGCCCGAGCAATGATTTTTGATTCTGTTTATGACGATTACAAAGGTGTAATTGCATCAGTCAGAGTGATAGATGGAGAATTTTCAAAAAGGGATAAAGTATTTTTAATGGGTACTCAAACTCCTGGTGAAATTTTAGAAATTGGATATTACACTCCCAAATTAACACCGGGGGATATTTTAAAAAATGGAGAAATTGGATATGTTGTGACGGGACTTAAAAATGTTAGAGAATGTCGTGTTGGTGATACTATTACACTCGAAAAAGAAAAAGCAAAAACTCCTTTGGAAGGATACAAAGAAGTAAAACCATTTGTATTCGCGGGAATCTTTCCAAAAGAAGGAGATGGATACGAAGACCTGCGTGATGCTCTTGATAAATTAAAATTAAATGATTCTGCATTATTCTTTGAACCAGAGAGTTCAAAGGCACTCGGATTTGGTTTTAGATGTGGATTCCTCGGAATGCTCCACCTAGATATTTTTCAAGAGAGACTCCGTCGTGAATTTGACCTAGAAATTACAGTAACTGTTCCAAGCGTTGCATATAAACTTAAAAAAACTAGAGGAGAAGAATATATAATCAGAAGTCCACAAGAAATGCCAGACAGAGCTATGATTGAATATATCAAAGAACCTTGGGTAACACTTGACGTTATCACTCCAACCGAATATGTTGGAAATGTTATGGGTTTGGTGACTGAGCGTCGTGGACGTTACAAAAATACAGAATACTTAAGTGCTGGGTCAGGTCAGAGAGCTCTACTTCATTATGAAATACCTCTTGCATCGCTTATTACTGATTTTTATGATAAACTAAAGACAGTTAGTAGTGGATTTGCTTCTATGAACTATGAAATTAAAGATTACGAACCAACAAAGGTTGTAAAGCTTGATATTTTAGTAGCAGAAGAACCAGTAGAAGAACTTGCAACCCTCGTTTGGGAAAAGGAAGCATTCTCTGTTGGAAAAAAGATTGCTAAAACTTTAAAAGAAACTTTACCTCGTCAACAATTTGTCCTCAAAATCCAAGCAGCTATTGGTGGGAAAATTGTTGCAGCGGAAAGAATTTCTGCCTACCGAAAAGATGTGACCGGAAAACTGTATGGAGGAGATGTGACACGAAAAAGAAAACTTTTGGAGAAACAAAAGAAAGGTAAGAAAAGAATGCTTGCTCACGGAACTGGTAAAGTTGAAATCCCGACAGAAGCTTATATTTCAGTACTCAAGCGATAGCATTGATTCCGCAGATTATTAAATGATTCCGCAGATTAAACAACAGATGCAATATAAATTAATTAACACAAAAAAACAGTATAATTAATATCATAATCAGTGTAATCCAACTTAATCTATTTAAATCAATGTATATGAAACAAAAAACATTTAAAAGACTTTGGTTCGTTGTAGCAATCGTAGGAATTATTGCAATGGTAATGTTTACTATTGCTCCTGCATTTATTTAAACTACCAATCTACTGATAATGCGGATCTACAGATAGCTAGCCCAAGCATTTATTAGTTTTGAATTTTAATCCGTAGATCCGTATTATCCGTAATCCGTAGATATGAAGATCCTCCGAAAATATCAACTAGACATCATTTTCCTATTTTTTGCTTTAATTAGTATAATCGGAATATTTTATGTACTCTTAAAAAACTTTGGAGCTGACCCCCACAACTACGAATGGATAATTTCTGGTCCTCTGCTTTTATTTTATGTTGTTTTCTTATATCAAATGCGAAATAAAATAAATATCCATGAACGAAGGGCTCTAACAAATAAAACTCTGATATATTGGATAGCACTCGGAATAACTATGTTTCTATCGTATTCCACTCCCCTTTCTGCAAGAGATTACATAACAGTTGATATATTCTTTATAATATTTACACTATTTTTGGCAGATTCCTATTGGGATTTTAGAAAACTTTCAGTTAAAAACTTATTTTTGAAAAATAAATAGAAAAGAAAGTTCTCTCCCCCTTACTAAGGGGGAGTTGGAGGGGGTTGCCAAAAAAATAGGCAAACCACCCCCCCATACCAGTTCGCTACGGAGCAAGCCTAACCCCTGCCTGCCGGTAGGCAAGACCTCCTTGGAAAGGAGGGTGATATAGATTGCTTCATACTTCACAATAACAAAAACAAAATTTCAGTCCAAAACTGAAATTTTTTAATAAAATACTGATTTAAATACTTATTTAAATCAGTATTTTATTTTTAAACAAAAAAAATCCGCTTTTGCCAAAATGGCAAAAGCGGAGCAAAGTAGAAGGAACAAAGAATTAATATCAACCCATCTTCGGACGATCGGGCACAGGGATAGAAGTAGTGACTCGACGAGGTCGATAGTCTTTTTTCTGATAACCATCCTGATGAGACTCTGTCCGTAATTTATTACCACGCCCTCGGAAAGTAACTCTCATAGCGTTGCCACAACTATGAGTCATAGTACCCGAACAGAAAGTCCAATTCTTCGTATCAAGATGTTCACCAGACTTCCAATGATACCATAAATGTAGCAAAAGACCCTCAAGAAAAGTTACAACAGGAATTTTTTCCTCGTTAATTTTCCAAGTCATATAATGCCACAGATCTCTCTCCGGCTCTACTCCATCTCGCAAACGGATGAGGTAAGTGCCATCGCGATTTGGGTCGCGCTGATTATAATACGTGAGTTCCTCATCCATATTATTCTCGTCCAAATCACGAAGTTCTGTTTTGAACATGGTCTTACACTTTTTCCAGACGATATCATGCGTAATACCTTTTGGCACCAAGAGAATCCAATTGTAACCATCGCCTTGCTCAGGGATGATGATATCCTCGATTTCTACCGAAAGATCAAAGACTTCCTGATAAAAACGGAGTTGTTCCACCATCTGCAACAAAAGATTAGTACTGATCACGTCAGACAGCTTCTTTTCTCCTTGCAAAATAGAATCTCGATCACTCCCACACATATTAAGGAGCGATTCCCCTTGACCCCAAGTCACTTGAGGGTGTTTAATACAATTCCAACCCGGTGGTGTCGGCGTACGTTTCAACACCTTTTTGAGGTGTTCTGCACCACCACACATCCAAATCCACAATGCTATTTCATGTCTAGTTAAATCCCTCACAATAACCTCCATGGACTAAAAGCCCGGTTAGATTTACCCAACTAAAAGCTGAGTATTTTCTCCTCATTGCCTAAAACCAATTAGACTGTCTACATTTAAGTAGATACTATGAAAAGAACATATATTTAATACCAAATTTTACCTAAACTGTCAAGTGTAGTATACTTAAGGCACTTGTCATTCTGACGAGGGATTGTCATGCCGGACTTGATCCGGTATCAGAATCTTTCCAAGTAATTACTTTTAACTCCTAGATTCCCGCCTACGCGGGAATGACAGTCGCTTCGCGACCACGAAAATATGAAATGGATAATATCCGACAATCCTCCAAAAGAATTTATGGATTCTCATCCAGAATTACCACCGACAATAAGTCGGCTTCTTTGGAATAGAAATTTAAAAACTCAACAGCAGATTGATGAATTTTTAAACCCAGATTATGTAAAAGGATTACATGATCCATTTTTGTTTCGTGATATGGTTAGTGCTTGTAAAATTATTTTTAAAGCTATTAAAGATCAAAAAAATATTGTTGTTCATGGAGATTACGACGCTGACGGTGTAACTGCTTCAACAATTTTAACAAGTACTTTCAAAAAACTAGGAGCAAAAAATGTTGATGTGTTTTTACCTCATCGAGAAAAAGATGGATACGGAGTGAACACAAACACAGTTAAAATGCTCAAAGAAAAAGGAACAGACTTGATTGTTACTTGTGATTGTGGAGTTTCAAATTATGACGAAGTTAAACTTGCTAAAAAACTTGGCATGCAAGTGATAATAACCGATCATCACACCGTTCCGGATAAACTCCCAAAAGCTGATGCAATTATCCACTCAGGTGTAAAAGGAGAGAAATACCCGGATAAAGGTTTAGCAGGAGGAGTTATTGCTTTTAAATTAGCGCAGGGACTTCTTAAAAAACATAAAGAGAAGAACGAACTATTGCCAGACGGAACTCCTCACGAAGGATTTGAAAAATGGATGCTAGACCTAGCTGCAATTGCAAGCATTGGAGATATGGTCCCCCTACTTGGTGAAAGTAGAACTGTAACCAAATATGGTTTAATGATTTTAAATAAAACTCAAAATCTTGGACTTCAACAACTTTTAATAACTTCGGGTGTTGCCGACGAAGATGGCAACCCAAAACGCGGAAAATATGACACTGTAACAGTTGGATTTCAAGTTGTACCACGTATTAACGCTGCTGGACGAATGAATCATGCCAACGCCGCCTACAATCTTCTACAAGCAGAAACAGTGGAAGATGCTAAAAAACTTGCAAAAGAACTTGACGCAAGCAATAAAGAAAGACAAAAAGAAACAATGAGACTTGTTAAGCTTGCAAAAGAACAGGTTATAGAGACTAAACAAGAGAAAAACTCAATGTTGCTTGTCTTGGGTGACGGTTGGCCAACTGGACTACTTGGACTTGTGTCGGGAAGACTTAAAGACTTGTATTACAAACCAGCTCTTGTGATGTCAAACACAGGGACAGAAATTGTTGGGTCAGGTAGAAGTATCTCGGAATTTAACATTATAGAAAACCTACAAAAAAATAAAGAATTATTTATTAAATTTGGTGGACACCCTCAGGCATGTGGATTTTCTATTTTACCTGAAAAATTAGAGGAATTTAAAGAAAAATTACTTGCAACTGCTGACAAGGATTTAAAAGGTGTTGAGCTCATCCCTCAAATTCAAATTGACGCGGTTTTAGATTTGGAAGATGTTGATTGGAAACTATATGACAACCTCGAAAAATTCAGACCATTTGGCATGGGGAATGTTGAACCAGTGTACGCCGCTTACGGACTTACAGTTACAGATATGAGACCGGTCGGAAAAGATGAAAAACATTTGAAATTAATGGTAAAGCACAATTCACACACAGTGCGAAAAACAATTGCCTTTGGTTTTGGAGATATTGAAAAACATCCATCAGATTGGAAAAAAGAACTCAAACCCGGAGCCAAGATTGATCTTGCATTCGCGATAAGTGTAAATGAATGGAATGGAAATCGAGAATTGGAATTAAAAGTAATAGACATTAAAAAAACAATAGCTTAACTAAATACTATGTTTAAATTTTCTAAAATATATTTTCTCGGAATTCTGTTGCTGTTTTTTTGCGTATCTAGCCCAGTTAAGTCTGATGATGATTTTGTCATTGATTATAACTCTAACGTTGAACAAGTAATTGTCAATGATAATGGAAATCCTGAAATTACCACTACTTATACAGTTTTAGGTAATGATAAGCTTCAATTAAAGATGCGTGCTTGGAATGCCGGTTTTGTGCGAATTCGTCTAAATCAAAACTTCGATCTAAGTAACTATAATTCTGTTTCCTTTGATATTAACTGGTCAGAATTTATTGGGTCAGAAAATATGACCGCTGATTCTTTAAAGATACAATTACTCGACCAAAGCTGGTCAGGCCGAACTGAAGAAATTACTGTTCCCTTGGGCAACAGTGGATCAGTTGATTCTTATAATTTTGATTTAAGTAATTTTTATAATGGTTCATTTGACCCAACAATAGCTAAAGAAATTGTGTTTAATTTGTCTGGGGGAAAACTATTGGGAATTGATTTTGATTTAAATAATTTAAAATTTATCAGAACAGAAAGTGCAAACGAACCCGATCCAATTGAAGAACCTGATCCTATTGAAGATCCTGAACCTATTGAAGAACCTGATCCTATTGAAGATCCTGAACCTATTGAAGATCCTGAACCTATTGAAGATCCTGAACCAGAATATGAGATTAATAAAATTTACGTTTTAACAGAAAATATTATTAAGTTGCAACTTGATGGCAATTATACGAATATTACGGCTGTCAATGATCCTCAAACATGGACAATCAACGGACAACATCCAACGAAGGTAAATCGACGCGGGATTGTTTTAAATGCTAATGATGAAGACCAAAACGGACAGAACCAGGCTGACGTAGTCTGGAGAAATTATGTTTATCTGCATTTACCCTTTAAAATGGAATACGGACAAACATATAAAGTGGAAGTAGGTAAAGAGATTGCAGACCCATACTATTATGACGGTCAATATGGGCATTATATTGAAAATGCTGAATTTGGTCCGTGGGAAATGACATTTGGCGAAGGAATTGCCGGCGCGGCTCAAACCATAAAAATAAATCAACTTGGATACAGCGAAAAATCTGCCAAACGCTATGCCTATGTGGGCTACTGGCTGGGTAATGGAGGTACACTGAATTTACCTGAATTTTTAAATTATCAAATATATAAAACCGATGGTTCACTGGTGACAAGCTCTAAAACCAATTTCCGCGGTTATGATAAATTAAGTGGCGAACAAGTACGAGAAATTGATTTATCAAATTTACTCGAAGGAAGGTATTACTTAGAAGTTGGTGGAATTGGCCGATCGTTACCATTCGTAGTTGGACAAGATACTGAATTCACAGCTTTTTACACAACTATGCGTGCGCTTTATCATCATCGCGCTGGTTATGAATTAACTGCAAAATACACACCTTGGGCTCACCCTCTATCTCATTTAGATGTCTTTAAAGTGGATATCCAGGAAAATTGGGGTAAATTTTTTGACAAAGATACTCCGCAAATAAATAAAATAGAGTTGGAAGGTGGTTGGTATGATGCCGGGGATTTTGACCGCCGACCAATCCATTTAACAACTGTCGAGCATCTTTTAATTTTACAAGAAATTTTTCCTGAACGATTAGGCGATAATATTTTGAATATTCCGGAATCAGGCAACGGCCTACCAGATGTGTTAGACGAAGCTTTGTTTGGATTGAAGCTTTGGGAAGAATTACAAGAACCAGACGGTGGTGTGCGATCAGGTGTGGAAAGCTACAAACATCCAAATACTTCTTCCTGGGATGACTGGATGCCTTACTGGACTTACTCTAGCAATCGGTGGACTAGTTATAAATTTGCTGGAGCAGCTGCCCATGCTTCACGCTTACTTAGCAAATATTATTCTGATATTCCTGAGGCACAAACTAAATCCCAACAATTAAAAATAAAAGCTAAGAAGGCTTGGGATTGGGCTGAGGCACAAACTAATTATGGCACTACTAGCGCGGCCACACGTAGCGATGAAGGTAAGAAAATTGAAATTAATCGCGAACGAATGTATGCTGCCGGCGAAATGTATACTCTAACTGGCAGTAACACTTACCAGGATATTTTTATTGACCTCTGGCCGTATAACCAAAACAAAACTTATTTTATAAATTCTTATAGTTTGTGGGGATATTTACAAGCCGACTTTGATAATACTGATAAAGACATGCAAGATACGGTAAAAAAATCAGTGGATAGCTTGGCAAAAACCACAATGCGAAGTATTGATGCAATGCCTTACCGCAATTCACGCTTTCCTCATTACTTTGAGGCTTATGGACAGGATGTAAATACCTTTGCCTATCTAGTGCCAGTAATGATGGACTATTATTTTAATCCTAAACAAGAATATGTTGATGCTATCGCGATTAATGCGGATTATCATCTAGGAGCTCATCCTTCTGGACAAAGCTTCATTACCGGACTGGGATACTTTACACCAGAGACACCCTTAAATCTCAATTCTCTGCGCGATGACATTGTTCAACCCATTCCTGGAATTCCAATTTATGGTGCGCAATATCGCGGTGGAAGATGTGAAGCAAGTAATTATTGGGTCTGCTTGGTTTATAATAATTTTTATCCCAACAATGATAGTACTCCCCTTCTTCTTCATTACAGTCCCTGGGCCGGCATGGCACCAATGAATGAATATACTGTTTGGCAAACCATACCCTATGCTGATATGGCGTTTGGATTTTTATATGCTTTATCTGATAGCGAGCCAGTTGATCTGAGTGGCTTAATGCCGAGTGATTATCCTTTACATCCATAAAAATATAATACAATGTATTAAAAAATCCGCTTTAAGCGGATTTTTTAATTTCTATTTTCTTATTTCTTAATTTCCTTCTCCAACTTCTTCCATTTCTTCTTCAAATCACGAATGAGCATCATCTTCATTTCATCAGCCATATCTTTTCTATCTCCATATTCAGCTACTGCTCGTTCTACCAAAGCTTCATACATTTCTTTTGTTGGTCCTTCTAACTGTTTTAAAGAATCTTTTAATTCATCATACAAAGGTTTACTGTGTTGCAAAAGTTTAGAACGCATTTCTTTGCCTTTTGGTGTAGCATTAAGCCACATCATTCCAGCCCCAACAAGAGAACCTAGAAACACACCCTTTTTAAATTTACCCATATAATTTTAGTTATTAGACTATAGATTGCGGTTAACAGGTATTGCCTATTAACTAATATGATTATACCACATTACCGTGATTAATTAAAAGGAGAATGGATTATACTCCACAGTCAGCTGCCGCAGCTTGATCACCAGCAGTACCAGAACCAAAACTTGGACTGACCGCAGCTGAGCTTAAAACAGTTTCACATTCTTTAGGTTCTTTATTAAAAGCTTTACAAATAACTTGTTTAATTGCTTCAGGACTTCTGTTAGCTTTAATTTGTTCACCATTAATTACTAAAGTTGGAGAACCTTGAACACCATACTTCTTATTTAAGTCATCATGAACTGGGAAAATTGGGAATCTTCCAGATAACCAAGAAGCTTTATCATTATAAGCATCCATAATACCAAATTCAGAATCTAATCTATCACTACAACTATCAATTTTTGAAGTGTTTACTTTAGCTTCGCTCAAACATTTGTCAGGTGTATCAGCCAATGTAAAACATTGTAGATAACTTATTATTTTTTCTTCTCCTTGCTCTGCAACACATAATTGTCTTGTTTGTTCTTCTACCTCTTTTAAATCATGCATCGCATAGTTAACAAACCTAAGTGACATATCTGTTTCATCTTTAAGCAAATTCCAAACTGGTAAATATGCTTTCTCAGCTTGCAATCCATATGGACAATGACTCATTACAAATAATTCTACAACAGGTTTATCACTTTTTGGTGCTTGAGCTACTGGCTCAACTTGACCACGATTATCTGTAGTATCTACTACTACAGTATCCCCTTTTTCTGCAACAGCTTCTCCATTAAGCATAACACCAAGAAGGATAAAAAAACCAACTGCACAAATTACCAAAAAACCACCAACAACACCTGTTATTAAAGCACTCTTTGGATTTAAACTTTCAAAAAAAGTTTTACTCATATATTTATATTAATTATTAAATTAAATTTTTATCTACCAGATTGGTAGGATTTTTTTATTGTATCTAGTAACATTAGATATGTCGACAACATAGCTTCTGCTATTTCAATCCTAAATTTTTTACCACTTAATTCTACCTCATCCTTAAAATTAGTCAAGTGCTGGTTTTTTTCAAATTTTTCTGATTCCAAAACAAAAAGTTTTGTTTTATCCTTCAGAACTCTAAAGCCTAAACTTTTAGCAAAACTACCAGGATCAATACATGTCACCATATCAGCAATATTTAACAACTTTGGTACATAGTATTTATTATAAGCTGTAATCATTAATGAGAAAAAATCTAAAGACTTAAAATCATGGTAATAAGTAATAACAAAAGGTATATCAGTATTTTCTTTTTTCCAATTTAGAATCAATTTTCCAGCTCCAAAAAAAGGAAGATGCATATGTACAATATCAAATTGATCAAATTCTCCCACAGCCTCACCTATTGATTTCACACCTTTAAAATCAAAATTAGGTAGGTCTTTTTTTGTTTTTGCTTCTGTTTTTTTCTGTTCTAAAAAATCTCGATCTTTTTTTATATCCCCAGAGCCATATTGCAATGTTATTGCACTCGCTTCTACTCCGTAACTATTTTGTAAATCTATAACACTAAAAACAAAACTTTTAATGTCATCAAAATAATTAAATGCCGCTGGAATTATATGAACAACTTTAATCACATTCATAAATTAACTTTTTTTACTAATCACGTGTAAATTTGGACTTGGTAGACATTGCAAAACCCAAGACTCAAAATATATTACACTGTTTATAAATCCTCTTAAAAATCCTAACCTTACTTTTTTAAAATATGCTTCATTATTCACTTGTTCTAAGCTATTCTTTTTTGCATATCTATCCATCAGAAAAAAAGATAAAATTCCTAATTTTTGCCCAATTACATGTTCGCTAAATCTTTTAGACGTTATGTCAAATTCATACTTATTTAGTATATCATAGATACCATTCCTTGTAAAATAATTTATATGTCCGGCATACTTTCTGGTTAAGTCTTTCCCGATTCCTATTTTTCTCAAAAAATTCCAAAACGATAACAGGTCCCCTTCACATGGTACAAACATATAAAACTGACATCCACTCTTTAGAACTCTTTTAACTTCTTTTAAAATCTCATCTGGATTCTCCACATGTTCCAACACATCATAAATTAAAACTGTGTCAAAAAAACTATCTTCATATGGTAAAAAATTTTCTTGACTTAATTTATACTCTACCCCATCTCCAAAAGACTTCGCTTTCTGAATTGCTGATTCTGATATATCACAACCATAACAATTTAACTCTGGTCTTCTTTTTTTAATTGCTCGAATAAACTGCCCTGCCCCACAACCTATTTCTAAAACCTTACCAGTTTTAGGTAAAGACCTTGAAGACATGCTTAATCTAAAAGCAGTTGGATCACTACAATTTAAACTCGCTGTTCCACTCCCCCAAATTGAATTTTCATAATTAAATCCCATAGTTTATTTATTAATAATTCCTTCGTAATTTTCCTCAAGTTTTTTAATATGCTTTTCCCAAGTATATTTATTTAATACAATTTCTCTCCCCGCTTTTCCCATTTGTTCTTTTTCATCATCTGACAGAGCAAAAAAACTATTAATTTTTTCCATTAAATCAACTCCCGAACCACTTTTAAACAATAAACCGTTTAAACCATTCTCTACCCTACTCCTCAACCCTGGAATATCACTAATGATTATCGGACATTCCGAGCTCATAGCCTCAACAGAGGTCAGAGAAAATGATTCTCCTGCGTCAGATGGTACCACCAAACAATCCGCTAGATTATAATAATTAACCATATTGCTAGAACTGTCACATCTCCCCTCAAATACCACTCTATTTTCAATACCTAGGTCTTTAACTTGTTTTTTATACCTTTTTTCTTCGTAACCTCCACCCACAACTAGTAAAGTAATACTCTCATCTAATTCTGAAATAGCTTCTATTAGTAAATCTAATCTTTTAAAGGCGATAAGATTACCAACAAACAAAACTGTTTTTTTACCTGCTTTAAATTTTTCTTTTTCTTGATTCATTGCATCAGGCCATTTAACAAATTTTTTTTCGTCAACACCATTAAAATTTTCTACTATTTTTTCTTTATCTATATATTTAAAAAAAGTTGAATTTTCCAAATGACCCCTATCAACTGTGATTACCTTTTCAGCATTGGACAAAACTTTACCAACAAATAATTTATCATAGATTTTTTGTAAAAACTTTTTAACCCCCTTAAGTTCCACATCCATATGGTAAGTGACAATGTATTTTTGTTTAAAAAGTACTTTAGCAAGCCAAACCATATGCATTGAACCATAAAATGGAAAATGTAAATGAACTAGATCATATTTTCTTAATTTTAAACACAAAGCCAAAATAGCACCAGCATCACCAAATTTAAACCAAGTTTTAGATCTAAAAACCCTATACCCTCTTTCAACATCTTCTTCTTTAATTTTACCATCCAAAGTATAAACATCAACTTCATAGCCACTACCAACCAAACCCTTCACTTCTTCACGACAAACAACCCCCATACCACCTAAGGTTGGAGGAAAAGTTGAAACAATATGAGCTATTCTTGCCCCGCTTAATTTTTTACTCATAAATTATGGTCTATTTTTCTTTTAAACTTTCTTCACGCACTATTTTTGTAATATCTTTATTTATTTTTTCAATTTTAACCGACAATTTGAATACCATAAAAAACAAAAGGGCAATCGTAGTATAAACTACTAAATCAGCCCCTCTGCCAATTCCAACAATTTCAGCAAGATATGCACTTGAATTTGGAACCACAACAACTATTCCAGCTAATACCCAAAATAACATCCAAAATACAAAACTACCAATAGTTAATTCTTGTTTTTTATAACGCAAGACTACACGTGACAACGCGAACAAGAAAAATAAAATTAATAAAATTTGAATTAAAAGCATACTGTAAATTTTTAATTTTTAATTATTAATTTTCAAACAATTTTCAATATCATAATTTCTAATATTTAAAAATTAGAAATTAATTATTGTTTAGAAATTGAAAATTAGAAATTAGAAATTAAATTTTAGTAATTATTCACCACCTTTACTAATTCTATCTAGTAATAAATCTTTTAATATCTGCACACCACCCTCGACTCCCTGCCCAAAATGATGATAGTTTATTTCAACTGGAATTTCTACAAATTTTAAATCATTCTTTTTTATCTGCCTAACTATCTCAGTATTATGAGCCATCTGATCCTGAGTAATCCTAATACTATCTAAAGCTTTTTTATTCAAAACTCTAAAACCATTATGCACATCTGTTAGTTTTACATGCGTGAACACAAAATTTATCCATCGACTAACTGGTAAAATTAAAAACTTTTTTGGAAACGGAATTTTTGATCTACCATCTAAAAATCTTGACCCCAGTACAATATCATATCCACCATTCTCAATTTTATCTATCGCCATTTTTATATCTTCAGGATTCATCTGATCATCACCATCAAAATGAACTACGATATCATATCCATTCTGCCTTGCATAAACATTTCCAGTTTCTAGACTGGCTCCTTGCCCTCTATTTATTTTATGGCTTAAAACTTTAGCACCAGCTCTCAAAGCTATATTTACAGTATTGTCTAATGAACAATCATCAACTACTAAAATATTTTTATAACCGTGTTCAAAAAGGCCGCGCAGGACGCGACCAATTCTCTTTTCTTCATTATAAGCAGGTACTACAACCAAAATCATATTTAATTATCTTTATTTTCAAGTGAATCGAGAGTCGCACAAATGCGGAAGCATTTGTATGACCGAGGTGAGCGCAGAAAACAAAGGGTATAATATTTCGCACCTTGGGGCGGAATAAGAATCCAGGGCTTGCCTTGAGATTAACGCCCTTTATTATCAAACAGTAATGCCTCCTTGTTAGCCACTGCATAATCAACAGTTTTTTGTAAACCGTCTTGCAACCTAACTAGTGGCATCCAACCTAAGACATCTCGTACATGCGACAAGTCAGGTTTTCCTTTTCTAGTTAAAAATACCAAAGCATCTTCAAAAATAACTTTTGATTTTGAATTAGTCATTTCAATAATCATATTAGCAATATCAGTAATTTTTACCAAATTATCCCCACCTAGATTAACTATCTTTACTTCTGGACCACTTGTCATTAACCTTTTCAAACCATCTGTCATATCACTCACATAACACATAGACATGCTTAAACTATCATCCCCGTGTATTACCAAATCTTTACCCTCCATTGCATTGATAATAAAATCAGGAATCATTTGACCTTCAAATAATTTCATTCTTGGTCCATATGTTGTAAACACCCGAGCTGTTTTTGCATCAATCCCATAAACTTGACGATATGTTTCTACGCAAGTCTCAGCAAACTTCTTCCCTTCATCATAACAAGCACGAGGACTCAGGTGATCTACCAAACCAATTTCATCTTCACTAAACTCAAAATTCTCGTCAGTTGCATCACCATACACTACAGAACTAGAGGTAAATACATACTTTGCTTTGTGTTTTACAGCCAAATCAAGTGTATTAATCATCGCCATAGAATTTGACCACAAAGAATTCATTTTTAATTTTTCAAAATCTTTTGGACTAGTTGGACAAGCAAGATGATAAATTTCTTGTATCCCCTGAAACTTAACTTTAAATTTTTCTAATTCATCAAATTTTTCCAAATCTATTGGCTTATTCACATCCATTTTAATAAACTCAAAATCTGGATACTGTAAAAGATGATTGATATTTTGTTGATTAGAATTAGAAAAATCATCAACACAAATTACTTTGGCTTCTTTTAAAAGTCGTTCACAAAGATGAGAGCCTATAAAACCAGCTCCACCTGTCACTAACACATTCTTTTTCTCAAAAATTGGAGTATCCATAAATTACTTTAATTATGTTGTTATACTAGTATTATATAATTTAATTGCATTTTTTACAATCTCTGCCCTGCAAAACTATAACCAAATTTTTCTACTCCATCACTAAGTACAACATATTCATTTCCTTTCTGGTCTTTCTCAAATACCATAGTTTCCAAATTTATTTTTTTATCCAAACCTTTTACATTAAATTCTCTTAGAACTTTATTGTCTTTGTTCATTATTTTGATAAAATAAAAATCTCCAATTTTATATAAAAGCACTAATTCTGGATCAATATCTCCACTGATATTCTTACTCTTCACATCTATAATTTCGCCATTGATAATTTTAGTAATATATTTTCTTTTCTCACCTCTTCTGTTTTTATATATAATCCCCTTTTCATTAAAATAATAAATTAAATTAAATTTTTCTGAATTATCTTCGGTAGCAACTTTAACAGCGTCTTCAAGATTAAGAGCAATACCAGCTGATTCTTCTCTTTCTTTTTGAGTTAAGTCAGATCTTTTTAAAACCGTAGAAATAATTTTGTTTGCTGACCAACCAGGTCTGATAGATTTTATTAAACTAACAGCCCCGGTCACTATTGGCGTAGCAAAAGAAGTCCCCTGCCAAGGTCCTCCAAACTTATCTTTAAAACCAAATTGGGGAGCATAACGCTCTGTACTGTAAACATCTTCACCTGGTGCATACACATCAATACAATCACCATAATTACTAAAATTTGTTAAATATTTATCATTAGTCATTGCCCCAACCCCCAAAATCCAATTTTCTTCATCATGCTGATCCAAACAAACAGGATAAACTGGTTTTGTTGATAAATCGTACAACTCATTACCTCCAGCAGATACAACCACCACTCCTTTTTGATATGCATTGTAAACTGCACCTTTTAGAATATCACTACTCAAATCTGAAGTAAAACTAAGATTAATAACTTGAGCACCATTATTAACAGCATAATTTATTGCCTTAACAACATTTGCATAACTTCCAGTTCCACCACTCGTTATAGCTACAATTGGCATTAATTTTACATTCCAATTTACCCCCACTCCTTCCAGACCATTGTCACCAGAGGCTCCAATGAGCCCAGCTGCAATTGTTCCATGATTGATAATACCTTTGTCCAATCCACTGCCTATAACACTTGGTCGCACTTTATTATTATCAGCAACAAAATTCCAACCATTCACATCATCAACAAACCCATTTTTATCATCATCTTTACCATTCTTTGGAATTTCATAAACATTTTTCCAAATATTTTGCTTTAATTCTGGGTGATAAATATCTACACCAATATCAATAATAGCCACCACTACCTCATTTTCCAAACCAGTACTATACTCCCAAGCTTGCGGAGCTTTGATAATTTCCCACATTTCTTTTTGTTTTTCATATTTTGCATCATTTGGCACTTTTGCTGAAGCAGAAGTACTAAATAGTAAAAAAATAACAAAACCAAAAATAAAAATTGATTTTTTTGCTAAATTATGATAGTTTATATTCATATCCCGCAGTAGAAATTTTAAAGTTACTTACTAAACCCTTTTTTAAGTTATAATATAACAAAACTCTTCTATACAACTTTTTTACTGTAAATATTTTGCCCGCAGGGCTATTAAAATTTTCACTGCGGGACATATTTTACTCGTATTATACTATAAAAATAAGATAATATCAATTATAAATACCTATGTATCGATTAAAACAACTAACAATTTTACTAGGAGATTTACTACTTTTTTACGTAAGTTTATATTTTGCTGTGTTTTTGAGATATTTATGCCTTCCAAAAACAGAACATTTTTTAAATTTAATATCTCCAATGAGTTTTCTATTCCTTCTTGGAGTAATAGTTTACTTTATTATCGGACTTTATGACCTGTCTCAATTAAAAAATAATTGGAAATTTTATAAAAAAATAATAATTTCTCAATTCATTTGGTTGTTGCTTGGAATTGTGTTTTTTTACATCCGCCCCCAAAAAGATGTTAGCCCAAAAACAATCTTACTTTTTATCGCTTTACTCAATATTGGAATTACATCTTTGTGGAGATATGTTTATAATAAATATCTATCTACAAACATGTTAGAAAATAAGGTGATTTTTCTAGGATTAACCCCTGAGAGCATAGAGCTAGCAGAGTTAATTAAAAAAGACCCTCAAAGAGGATATAAGATTGCTGGAATTGTAGAACCAGAAAACCCTCAATTTGTTAATCAACCTATAGATAGTCAATTTAACACTAGCTTAAAATTAATAATTGAATCAGATTTAAATAAAGTACTAAAAGAAAATCAAAATACAACTTCTAAACTAATTATTGTAATGGCACCACATCTAGCTAGTAATAAAGAACTCTTGGCAGACCTATACAAAAAACTATTTTTAAATATCAGCATAATTGATTTAACAAAGTTTTATGAAGAAATAACTGGACGCATTCCTCCTTTTACTTTTTCTGAAGGTTGGTTTTTATCAAATTTTCAAGAACAAACAAAAAAAATATATGATCGTTTCAGATTAATCATAGATTATTCTTTTGCTTTTTTAATTGGAACTATTTTTGTAATTACTTTTCCAGTAGTTGCAATTTCAATTAAACTAAACTCACGTGGTTCAATATTTTTTACACAAATACGCTCTGGAAAACAAGGAAGAGTTTTTAAAATTTATAAATACAGAACAATGAAAGTTTTAGCCCCTGATGGAAGTGCTGAAGTTTCTGGACCAGAATTTGCCAAAGATGGAGATACTCGAATTACTTTCATAGGGAATATGCTTCGTAAAACAAGAATAGACGAAATCCCTCAATTTATAAATATTTTAAAAGGTGAAATGAGTTTGATTGGTCCTCGTCCTGAGAGACCAGAAATTGTTAATGAATTAATAGAAGAAATGCCTTTTTATAGATTGCGACATCTTGTTAAACCAGGATTGTCTGGTTGGGCTCAGATTCAACAAGGCTATACTAGTGCCAAAGATGAAAACCTGCGTAAATTAGAATATGATTTATATTATATTAAAAATAGAGGTCCTGTACTTGATCTAGCTATCGGACTTAAAACTTTAAATACTATTGCGAGATTGGGAGGGAAATAAAATTAAATAAAAAAACACCGGCACAGCCCAAATATGGGGCTGGCCGGTTTTGTTTACGGAAGGGTGGTTCAGGGAGAGGTTGTGCAGGCGTAGGTACTGTTGAAACAGGAATGAATCTCCTGACATGCTCCAAGGAGTGCATTGTAGATTCTCTGGTCCATTCGCTGCTGGTAGTTGATATTGAGACCGAAATTATTGACAGCATACCACTCACCCCAGTCATTCCCACAATAGTGGGACAACTCTTCTCTGTACATCTGCTCGTCGAGATCTCTGATGCGATCACCATACTTCTTCACAAGTTTCTGCATCAGTGGGATGAAGTGTGTGTTAACACAGCACTCACGCTTCAACTTCCAATCAAGGTCAAGCTGGTCGACCTCCTCATTCTTTTCCTCGTAGAAAGTGCTGGTGTCATTGGCACCCATTTCTGCCACGAACTCTTCCTCATTCGGGTCATTGTCCGTGTCACCATCTTCAGCGACGACCATCGTGCTTGCCACCACTTCGACCGCTGTGTCCGTCGATTTTTGCTCAGTGTCGACGTTAAGAGCCAACGCTGCCATGAATACGATCCCGAGCAAAACTAATGACAAAGTACTAGTGCGGAACATCTGATCCTCCTTGGGTTTCCCCTGTTAGTGCCTGTTGGCACAAGTTTAGTTTTCTTTTCAATCTTCGGTAAACATAATATAGTACTACAAAACCAATAATTTGTCAATAGTTAAATTAAAATAGATACATTCTAAACTAGATGCACCACCAATATGGTAAAATCATTAAACAATTTAATTATAGTATTCCAACTCAAACCCAGCCAAGTCACATTTTTAAAACCCCTTTGTTTAAGGGGTTTTATGGTCGTGCTGATTAAAATAGTTAGAGCACCTATTGACAAAATACTTAAAATATGTTATATTTTAATGTTGCCAAATCAAACAACGAAGGGGGATAAAATGGCGAAGAGCTATCCAATCACAGATACAAACCTTCTGAGCATGCCAAGTTTTCAAATGATTCCCATAAGAGGGGGTAGAATTCTAATTGGCATTGGGACTAAAAACCTCCTGCCGATCGGTCTGGATGACCGTGTTCCAGACAAGGAGGAAAGTCACAAAACAAAACGAACTGGGAAGTTTAAAGGCGGAACCGTCTAAAAACCCCCTGGTTAAACCTCTTCCCACAAACCCCAAACCTTTCTTTGCGAAATAATGCAAGGAAAGGTTTTTTCTTTTACTGCAATAAATTACTTAATGGCCGCCTTAATCAACCCAACAAACAAAGGATGTGGGGTAAGTGGACGAGATTTAAATTCTGGATGGAATTGTACTCCAACAAAATATGGATGATCTTTTAATTCAACAATTTCAACTAGATCTGATTCTGGGTTAACACCAACAACTTGCAATCCTGCTTTGTCCATATCCTCGCGATAAACATTGTTAAATTCAAATCTATGGCGATGACGCTCAGAAATACTTTCCTGTTTATACAGGTCGTAAACTTTTGTTCCTTTACGAAGCATACAACCATACGCTCCGAGGCGCATTGTTCCACCATAGCGATTGTGACTCATATTCTTTGCTTGAACAGGATTAATATGAATAATTGGATTCACTGTCTTTGTATCAAATTCAACTGTATGAGCATCTTTAAGTTTTAAAACATTACGTGCGAATTCAATTGTTGCCAGTTGCATTCCATAACACAAACCTAAATATGGAATTTTATTAACTCTCATATATTCGATTGCTTTAATTATCCCCTCTACGCCCCTATTTCCAAAACCACCAGGAACAATAACTGCATCAAATTTTGATAATCCTTTTAATTTTGCTGGACTTTTTTCATAAGTTTCAGAATCAATCCAAGTTAACTCTGGCACACAACCCTCAGACCAACAAGCATGTTTAGTAGCTTCAATAACTGAAATATATGAATCGGACAAAGTATAGTCCCCTGTTCCAAAATATTTTCCAATCACCGCAATCTTTACTTTTTTTTCAGCTTTACCCATTTTACTAACAAAACTATTCCATTTTACTTTTAAATTTCCTGGATTTTTCTTTGGTTTAATTTTTAATCTTTTCATTATTATTTCACAAAAATTCTGTTTTTCAAAAACATCTGGCACTTGGTAAATACTTGTCACATCAGGAGCAGCAATAACATCATCAGAAGATCTAAGCCAACAGAAAAATGCTAATTTTTCTCTTCTCGGTTTATCAAGAGCATAGGCACCACGAGCAACAATAAAATCAGGTTGAATCCCAGCATGATTTATTGCCCGAGCAGCGTGCTGAGTTGGTTTTGTTTTCATTTCTCCCAAATGCCCTGGAACAGGCAGATAACTAACAAGCGTAAACACCACATCATCTGGATTATCTAATTTCATCATTCGAGCCGCTTCTAAAAACAAAATATTTTCATATTCTCCCACTGTTCCACCAATTTCAATAATCATTACCTCTGCTTTTGACTTCTCGGACGCTTTTTTAATTCTCTCCACAATTTCAAGTGGAATATGAGGAACAACTTGCACGCATTTACCTTTATATTTCATCGTCCTTTCTTTTTCAATTACATCCTTATACACCCGACCAGTTGTCATATAATTTAGAGAATTAATATTCGTATCTAAAAATCTTTCATAATTTCCAAGATCTTGATCGGTTTCATCTCCATCTTCTGTTACGAAAACTTCTCCGTGTTCAATTGGATTCATTGTTCCTGCATCAACATTAATATATGGGTCAACTTTAATAGCCGAAACATTAAAACCACGGTTCTTAAACATTCGACCAATTGAAGCCGATGCAACACCTTTTCCAACCCCTGATAAAACTCCTCCTAGCACGAAGATATATTTTGTTTTCATCATAATTTATTAATTATTATTATTTTAAAATCTCAAACTATGCTCAGCATCTGTAGTTGCATTTAAACCCAACTTTCTAAGTCCAGCCTCATCACCTCTCTTTGTTAAATGAGTACTGTGAAAATTACAACCTTTCAGTTCTTTTAATTTTTCAATACAAGCTTTTGCTTTTTCATTTCCATAAACACTAACAGATAAAGCAATTAAAACTTCTTCTAGATTTAAACTTTCAGTCTTTTCACCCAATATCTTTATTTTTAAATAATTAATATTATCAATCACTTCGTGAGGAAGCAAAGGGGTTTCGTCAGTAATTCCTGCCAAAACTTTAATGGCATTTAAAATTACAGCAGATTCAGCATGTAAAAGTTTAGAATTTTTTCCAGTTACAATTTGTCCATCGGGTAATTCCAAAGATGCTCCGCAATACACTCCTTTATTTCCTTTATCTATCTGTTCTTCTGCATCTTTTTGAGCCATACGTGCCGGTTTAACAACCAAACGATCATTCTCAGATACACCAGCTTTTTTCATAATTTCATCCATATAATCCAAAGTCTCTTGTCTTTCATTTCCTTCTATCTTTTCTTTTTTGTATTTAAAATATCTACTTACAATCTCTTGTCTTGATGCTTCCCGACAAACTTCATCATCAATAATCCCTTGAGCTGCTGTATTTACACCCATATCTGTTGGAGATTTATATCCAAAAGGATCAACTTCACCAGTGATATTTTTCATTAAATTAATAAGAATATCAAAATTTTCTATATCCCTATTATAATTAACAGAATTAACATCATATGCCTTTTTATGAAAAGGATCTATTAAATTAACATCAAGCAAATCAGCTGCAGCCGCTTCATACGCAATATTAATAGGATGATTTAAATCTAAATTCCAAATTGGAAAAGTTTCAAATTTAGCAAAACCAGTTTTAATACCTTTTTTTCTTTCATTATAAATTTGAGATAGACAAGTTGCCATTTTTCCTGAGTTAGCACCAGCCCCGGTAACAATAGTTAATTTTTTCCCTGCATCAACTAAAGGTTGATTTTCATAACCAGCCATAACCTTTTCCATATCACCTGGATAACCATCAATTTCACTATGCATATATACTTTAAAACCATAATTTTCCAACTTCTCTTTAAATTTATCAGCTGACACTTCTCCAGAATATCTAGTAATTACAACACTATTCACCTCTAAACCATTCTCACGTATATCACTAATATCTTTTAAAGTTTGAAAATCATAAGTCAAACCAGAATCCCCTCTTTTTTTACCTTCTTCAATATGTTTGGCACTTAAACAAACAATAATATCAATATCACCTAGTTGTTTAAGCAGGTCTATTTTTGCCGTGGGACGATAACCTGGCAAAACTCGGGACGCATGAGAATCATAATACAATTTACCACCAAACTCTAGATAAAGTTTATCAAATTTACCTACCCTATCTTTAATAGAGCTAGTCTGTGCATTTAAAAACTTTTCAGTATCAAATCCAACCTTTTTAATTAATTTGTCTTTTTCCATACATTATATATATTAAAATTTAAATCCCCTCTTTTAGAGGGGATGCTTTTTATTTTTTTAGTCGGAGACATTAATATTTAGTTCTGTGTCCAAGCCGTGCTTTAATTTTATCTTGACTTTATATTCTCCTGTCTCTTTAATCGGCTCCATCATCACTTGTTTCTTTTCTAATGTTATTTTCTTTTTCTTCATTTCTTTCATTATGACTTGTGGTGTGATTGCCGCATAAAGAGTTTGTCCTTCACTTACTTTTGCTTTTATCTCGAGTGACATTTTTTCAATTTTTTCTGCCAAAGCTTGTTCTTGTTGTAAATTTTTCATTTCGGTCTTAACTTTTTTATTATTCTGAGCAGTAATGTCAGAAGTACTCTTTTTTGAAGAAGGTACTGCTAAATTTCTTGGAAATAAAAAATTTCTAGCATATCCATCTGCTACTTCTTTAATATCATCTACAGCTCCCAAACCTTTTACATTTTGTATAAGTATGACTTTCATAATAAAAACACTTGATTTATTCATCAAAATACAGTACTATTATACCACTAATTAAAAAAAGG
>Ga0222658_1000363_pt1 | contig 24714 bp, 19 predicted proteins | sample AntAcemetagen476_FD_179830 | JGI IMG/M metagenome (GOLD analysis project Ga0222658, IMG submission 179830) | Saline water microbial communities from Ace Lake, Antarctica - #476 | ecosystem: Environmental > Aquatic > Non-marine Saline and Alkaline > Saline | place: Antarctica: Ace Lake... | reverse complement strand
GCCCCAGCCTCATCTAAAAATTTAACATTTTCTTCTTGATGACCTGGTAACGGAATTAAAATTGAAGCTTTCCCAAGAGCTGACAATTCCGTAATAGTACCAAAACCACCCCGAGAAATTACCACATCTGCCACAGCATACGCATGCTTCATTTCTTTAGTAAAAAATTCATACGCTTGATAATCCTCAATAATACTCTCCGCATGCTTGGCATATTTTCCTGAACGTTCTTTTCCAGTCAAGTGAATAATCTGAGCATGATTTTTCAAATGCTGACTTGCCTCAACTATTAACTGATTTATTTTGTTAGATCCTGTTCCACCACCTGTGGCAAAAACAACTGGCAAATTTTTCTTTAAATTAAAAATCTCTTGAGCTTTTTCAGGGTTACCTTCGTAAATATCTGACCTTACTGGATTTCCAAGCCATAATGTTTTTTTAACATTAAATTTTCTAACATTTTGTTCTAAAGCGGTGGTTATAACTTTGGCAAAAGGCGCCATTATTTTATTTGCTAATCCAACCCTTACATCTTGCTGGTGAATCCAGCTAGGAATACCGTGAAACCAACCAGCCAAATGAACCGGCACAGACACATAACCACCAGCTGAAATTAAAACATCCGGTTTTTCTTTTAAAAGCAAAAATAAACAATGCCCGAAAGCAAGTTTTATTTTAAACCAATCTAAAATATTTAAAAAAGAAAAATATCTTCTCATTTTTCCAGAAGTAATTGCGATAAAACGCACATTGTACTCTTCGACTATTTTTTTCTCTGGGCCATTTTTTGTACCAATCCAAACAAACTCAGTATCTGGATTTTTACTGTGAATAATTTCAGCTAAACCAAGTAAAGGAGTAACTGGACCAAGTGTCCCGCCCCCAGACAACATCACCTTCATATTAATAGTCTTTTAATTTCCTAATACCATCCATCTCTTTAATTTTTTCGAGTGATTTTGCTTCAATTTGACGAATTCTCTCACGAGTAACTCCAAATTCTTGACCAACTTCTTCCAAAGTATGAGTCACTCCATCTTCAAGACCAAATCTCATTTCGAGTATCTTTTGTTCACGCGGAGACAATTGAGTAATAACATCTCGCACATATTTGTGTAAAACTTCGAGTCCTGCAGCTCTCTCCGGTGAAACTGTTTTAGTATCCTCAATAAAATCTTGCAGAGAAGTATCATCATCGTCATCACCAACAGACACTTCAAGCGAAATAGTATCTTGAGAAATCTTCATTATATGTTTAACTTTTGCTAATTCCTCGCCCATTTCCGCAGATAATTCTTCTGGAGTTGGATCACGCCCAAGATCTTGCATTAAACGCCTATGAATTTGTTGAAAACGATTAATGGTTTCCACCATGTGAACTGGGATACGAATTGTACGGGACTGATCTGCCAGAGCACGAGTAATTGCTTGTCTTATCCACCAAGTTGCATAGGTTGAAAATTTATAACCACGACGATAATCAAATTTCTTAACCGCTCGAAATAAACCAATATTTCCTTCTTGAATCAAATCAAGTAAAGATAAAGATTTCCCAACAAACTTTTTGGCAATAGAAACAACCAATCTTAAATTTGAAGAAATTAATTTTTGTTCTGCAGCTTTATTACCTCTTTCTTTTGCTTTTGCAAGAGTAACTTCTTGATCTTTGGTTAAAAGAGGAATTTTTCCTATTTCACGCAGATACATCTGAATTGAATCAGCTGCAATCTCACCCAAATCAAAAGGAGCATCCATATCTGGTTGTTTTCCTTGTAATTCTCGCAGAGTTTCTTTATTCGCAGAAACAGAATTCAACATATTGCCCTGCACTTCAACAACCGTTACACCATTTTGCTCTAAAATTTCTAAAAATCCTTCATACAAATCAAGATAGTATTCTGGATGTTTAAATAAGAATAAAGTTTCAATTTCAGTTATAAAACCTCTAATTCTTCCTTTGTCTACCAATTTTCTAATTGCTTGATCTTCTGGTTCATGCCAATCGGGTGGAATTATATCTTTTTTAGGCAATTTCTTTTTCTTTTTAAAAAACTTTTTTGAAGGAATCTTTTTCCTCTTGTCCACCTTGATTTTAGCGGTGGTGGAAGCGGTTTTTTTCTTCACCTTTTTAACTACCTTTTTCTTTAAGGTAGTTTTTTTCTTGATTACTTTTTTCCTAATGGCTTTTTTAGCCACTTTGCCCAAAGGGCTCTTTTTAGATTTAACTTGTTTTTTTGCTGTTTTTTTAACAGACTTTTTAACTGCTTTTTTTGGTTTTGCAGTTTTACCTTTAGTCTTTTTAGCTTTTTTGGCTATAGACTTTTTAGCTTTTGGTTTTAAACGCGTGGTGCGCGTTTTTTTTGGTTTTGCAGTTTTTTTCAAAACTGACTTTTTAGTTGTAGCACGCTTTTTTGCGGGCATAACTTTGTATTATTTAAAAATGACAAATATTTAATGCTTAAATATTTGTCATCCTGAGCAAAGCGAAAGATCTATCTATTATTTTATAGATTCTTCACTTCGTTCAGAATGACAGACCTTATAAATTTGACATTTCAGCAAACAATCTATCCTCTTCTGCTTTATTTCCACTAACTTTAGCTTGTTTACGCTCTAGATTTAATTCTTCACGACGATTTTTAATCCATTCACTCTTAATCTGTTTTGCTAAAAATAGTACTTCTTCTCTTATATCATTATCACTTAATTCAGAGAAATCTTTTACGGCTTGTAATACCAAAATATCGATTAAGTTTTCAGACTCATCTTTAAAATTTTCTCGCAACCTATCAACACTTAATTCTTGTGTATTATTATACTCTTTATTTACCAATTCGTAAAGTGTTGAAAATTTGGAATTACCAAAATATTCTGATTTTAATAAATTTGCAACTTCTTTAAAAATTACTGGTTTTTTAAAAACTAAAGACCAAAAATGAGTATAGGTAAGCTCTAATTTATTTGGTGATAGTACTTTTTTCTCTACTACTTTTTCTACTTCTTTAATAACCCCTGTTTTTTTAACTTGATTATTATTAATATTTTTAATTTCTTCTTTTAAAACATCTAAACTTATCCCAACCTGATTTGACAATCTTTTAACATATTCATCTCTCTCAACCGGATATGGAATTTTAACAATCTCTTGCAAAAGTTCAGTGGCAATTTGCTGTTTTTCTTTTGGGTTTGTGACGTCATATTTTCCAAGTACTTTTTTAAAATACCAATCCATAACTCCACTAGCATTTTTAACCGCCATAAACCAAACTTCTTTGTCTTTTTGAATGCATTCATCTGCATCTTTCCCTGCCCCCTCTGGAATTTCCACAATCTTAACATCCATCCCTTCTTTAATTGCCATATCAATCCCTCTTTTCGCAGCCTTCTCCCCTGCCTGATCTGAATCAAACGCAAAAACAATATTTTTTGTATAGCGTTTTATTAATTTAATCTGTTGTTCTGTTAAAGCAGTTCCGCTAGATGCAACTACATTTTTCATATCTACCTGGTGAGAAGAAATAACATCTACTTGACCTTCCACCACAACTGCCAAATCACTGATACGAATTGGTTGACGAGCAAAATTTAAACCGTACAGCACTCTTGATTTATCATAAACAGCTGTTTCTGGACTATTTACATATTTTCCACCCGCTTCTTTGTTTTCTACTAGTTGTCTGCCAGTAAAACCAACAACATTTCCATGAATATCCCAAATTGGAAACATTATACGACCACGAAAACGATCATAAAAACCACGGCCAGTAGAAACATTTGCTCCATCTTTTTTAATTACTATACCTGCGTCAATCATATCATCTATTCCCTTCCCTTTTTTAATCAGGTAATCAGTCAAGAGTCGCCATTGTTCTGGAATAAAACCAATCTTAAATTCTTCAATGGTCTTTTGATTCAAACCTCTTTTTTCTAAGTAATCTCTAGCTTCTTTTGAAGCTGACATTTTAAGTAAGAATTGATGAAAAAAATTAGCCGTTGTCTGATTGATGTCGTAAATCCTATTTTTTTTATTTTTATTTACTTCTGGCTGGTAATTTGTTAATTGCACCCCTGCTTTGTCAGCTAAAATTTTCAAAGCTTCAGTAAACTCAATTCCCTCAATTTCTTGCAGAAAAGAAAAAACGTCACCACCTTTAGAGCAACCAAAACAATGCCAGATTTGTTTTTCTGGATGAACCATAAAAGATGGAGACTTTTCACTGTGGAATGGACAACAGCCCTTCCAGTTTGCTCCAGCTTTTTTTAGTTGCACATATTCACCGATAAGTTCGGCAATATCTATTTTGTCTTTGATGAGTTGGGTATCGGACATATTAAAGTAAATGTATCATTTATAGAGTAAAAAATCAAATAACACGTAATCACTTGGGTTTACACGCTCCGAACTTTTAATTTATCTAAAGGATGAAAGCTCGGAGTTTTTTGTTACTTTTGTACACACAAAAGTAAGAAGAAATTTTAAGGGATCCCTCGACTCCACTTCGTTCCGCTCGGGATGACAAACGGCGAGTGACGAGTAAGAAAAATCCTGAAATAAGTTCAGAGCCTGCCCTCAACTAGATTGGGGGATGACAGTAAAAAAAGGGAAGGTAATAATAAAAATAGTACGTACCATGATGGTACGTACTATTTTTATTTCCAAAATCTCCCTTGTTTTAACATTTCTCGTTTCCACTTAAAAAAATCTAGGTATTCACAAAGAGTTAAAGGAGTTGAAGTATCGCTTGTATAATTTTCTTCCGTACATCTCAAACCAGCAGGCACACCATAATTTTGTTTAAACTCACAATCTTGTCTGCCGTCAGGCAGGTTTTCACCGTCACAAACTTCTTCATCAATATACAAACCAATTTCATGCATTCCAAGTAAGCTTGGATATTTTTCACGTTCATCAAAAATAGAATAACCTTCAAAAGAATTAGCAAAATTTATATCAAACATATGTAAAATCGTTGGCATAAAATCAAGCCCATTTGATCTAACTTCAACGCTCTTTGGTAAAACAGTATCGGGAACATACATCATAAACATATTCTCATCATAAAATGGAAGTGCATGATGTTTTTTATCAAAATACTTATTATTCATTGCTTGAGGAAAAATTGCATGATCAGCTACTGCGATTACAATCGTATCATCATAAAATTGACTCTTTGTAAATTTCTCCCAAAAAATATTAAAAGCATCATCAGATGTGTGAACAGAATTTAACACCTTATTTTTTCCATCACCCCAATAAACCATATCCTTCGCCAAATTATATGGAGGATGATTATCAACCGTTGAAAGCATTGTAAACCAAGGGTCTTCACTATCACTCTCCATAAAATTATCCCAAGTAAGCGGAAAAAGTTGATGATCAGAATAACCCCAAGATAACTGCTCATCACTGGTTAAATTTGCGAGCTCATCTCTCCCCCATATTTCATCAACTCCCATGGAAGCAAAAATAGTATCTTTGTGAGCAAAAGTTTTTGGTACAGCGGTAACATATCTGATATTTTTATATCCCAATTCACTTTTCAAAACCTCTGGCAAGCAAAGTAATCTATGTTCTCTAAATTTATTATGTTTTTCTATCTCTTCATGTCCTGTTGGTGGCAAAAATGAACAAAGTTGAGACATGAGCCCTGTAATTGTGGGCGTAGAGGCATTAAAATAATTTTTAAAAACTGTTGTATTAGAATTATCTGCCATTTTTTGTAATCCCGGAGTAACTCCATCAAACTCTTTATTATATACGCTCACTAAACGAGAAGAAAATGATTCAAAAAATACAATCAAAATATTGGGAGGATTTTCTTTAAACTTTTCTGGTAATAAATGCTCTTTTTTTTCAAATACATTTTTCCTCTCATTCACTTTAAACTTTTCTGGAGTATAGAAAAAACCAAATTTTTCTAATTTCTTTAAAATAATTGGAGATAATTCTGTTTTTACTTCTCCTCCTGTAAAATATGTATAGAAACTCTTACTCACAATATATTCTGGGGTTGTATAAAAAGAAGAAAGTCCAAAAATAGAAAATATTGCAATCGTAAAAATGATAAAATTATAATAATGCCAATGACGTTTTGGTGTTAATCTGTGAGCTCTTGCAACATATTTTAAAACAGAGACAAACAATGCGGACAAAATTAAAAAACAAACAAAAAGACTATATGTTAAATAATTCCACAACACTCTACCAGCTCCTTCTCCAGCATGAGCAAAAAAAGTTGGATTAAAATAATAGCCAGTCCAATAAAGTGCACCAACATTCAAGCCCCAGACAAAGAGAGAAAAGATGAATAAAGCGCACCAAAAACTAAAGAAAATATATCTCCAAGATGATTTTAAACTCCAATATAAAAATCCAGAAAAAGCAAAACCAGCTAACCAAAAACTAGTTATTGCCCAACTTCTGAATAAAACTATACTAAAATAATCATAAGATGTATCTAAAATATAATAATTATAAGAAAGATATTGTAAAAAGGCAGTTACTAGGAATAAAAACACTGTGAATATAAATACTGCTCTATTGACTGTGAGCCACAAAAACGCAGTAGGATGACGTGACAAATGAACCTGAAAACGCCAAAAAAATACAACCATTACACATAAGAAATAAACAAGACTTAAAATTTCATTTGTAGAAAAAAATACTAGGAAAAATAAAGAGAAATTAAGGTAAAGCTCATCAATTGATGAAAAAAACTCTTTTTGCCAAAAACCAATTCTACCAAATTTTTTAATTAATTTTTTATAAATTATTTTAAAAATCCAAAATCCAAAAACCAATCCAAACCACATCAAAATTGATATTAAAATAAATCTAAAATGAGGTTTGTGTGATAGGTGATACCAATTCCAACCAGCGACAATAATAAATCCGCCCATAATATTATAAATTATAGGCAGATTTTTTTTAATTATTTTTTTTATTTTTTTAAACACAGTTTGAATTTTTGATATATTTTCTTAATTCGCATACTTAACACAGACTTACTTAGAAAGATTCTGATTTTCATCAGAATGACAAGTTGGTATGAACTTCGCTATTTTTCATTAGAATGACAATAGCATGTACGTTGTCATTCCGGACTTTGATCCGGAATCTTTCTTAGCAATTTTATATTTTATACCCTTTTTGTTCTCTTTTATCACTTCTTTTCTGTTTTTCTTGAGAATTTGTTTTAGCTTTATGTTTTTTTAATTCCTCTCGCAAATGATCTTGAACTTTGTCAATTGCTTTATACATGTTTTGTTCATCTTTTGAAACAAACAAGTCTTTCCCAGGAATTTCTAATTTACATTCACAAAAATATACATCTCCTTTGTTGTGGTGATTGTCTTTTGAAATTAACACATTAGCTCGGATAATTTTATCTAAAAACTTATCCAGCACGTTGAATTTTTTATCTACATAATCTTTAATAGAATCTGTTAAATCAAAGTTTTTTGCTGTTAATGTAATTTGCATATGGTTATGGCCACGAAGTGGCTGTCATTCCCGCGTAGGCGGGAATCTAGTTAAAAATTAAATATCTTTTAATAAAATTTAGTTATAATTAAAATAGTTATTTACATAAAAATTTTCCTACCACCTGGATCCCCAATCAAGTTGGGGATGACAAATCGTCATTCGACGATTTCTACTTCCTCCTCAAGCTCTATCCCATATTTATTATACACTTTTACTTTAATATCTTCAATAAGATCTAAGACATCTTTTTGAGTAGATGAATTAAAATTCACAATAAAATTAGCATGTTCATCGGACACTTTCGCCCCTCCAACCTCAAAACCCCTCATCTTTACCTCATCTACTAACCAACCAGCAGCAATTTTGTTAATTTCTAAAAACTTTGACGGAAGAACGTCCTTGTCTTTTTCCCAAGCAGATAATGGAAGATTCTTAAAAAAACTTCCAGCCGATGGATATGGTGCAAAACGCCCACTCCTATATTTTAAATATTCTTGCACTTGAGATAGTATTTTTTGCTTGTCAGATTTTTCTAAATTAATTTTTGCAGATAAAATTACATCAGTATTTTGTTTAAAAATTGATTCACGATACCCAAAACCACAATCCTCTGTATTTAACTCTATCACTTCCCCATCTCTATAAACTCTCACTATCCCTAGGTTGTCAGATACCGAACCACCAAAAGCTCCGGCATTTCCTCGCACCGCCCCACCCAAAGTCCCTGGAATACCAGCTCCCCATTCCATTCCTATTAATTCATTTTGAGTAGCAATATCCACTAATTGAGCTAAAGGCACACCAGCATCTACCTCTATAGTATTATTTTCTACTTTCAAATTTTTAGTTTTAATTTTTACCACCACCCCTTCATATTCATCATCTTTCCATAACAGATTACTTCCACTTCCTAAAATAAAATATTCCTGATTTTCACCCCGTAAAAAATCTAATAATTTTACAAGTTTTTCAGTATCATCAACTTCAATTAAAGCAAAAACAGGACCACCAATACGAAAAGTAGTTTCTTTGTTCATTGTTCTGTTCAAGCGAACTTTCCCAAATTCTTTGAGTTTTTTATATAGTTCTTGCATTTTTTATAGATAACTCATATAAGCTTAATAAGTATAGCAAATAACCTTGACAAAATCAAAGAAATATGATATACTTTAATATCGTACATTTTACAACCTTTCACTTAAGTGTGTTGAAATAATAGGATTAGAAACAGTGGTGGATATATTTCACCACAAAACAAAAACTGCCTCTACTTCTGGAAAAGAAGAGGGGTAACGAGGAAAAGACAATGAAAATGAAGACTACGATCCTGAGCATATTGCTTCTGATTTCTGCGATCTTGACTTCCAGCTGTGCTCCTTCGGATTACTACTCGGGATATTGCATGCCCCGAGCCAGACTGGAAGTACCAGAAAAACTGTACAATGAGTACCATGAGAGCAACCCGCTCATGTACAGTAGTCTGGAACATCGTCTTATCACCTTCAGAGATCTCGCATGGACATGGGACCCAGATGAAGAGAACTACTTTGTCAGCGCCCACTTGTATGATGATGATGATTTCTATGAGGTGGAGGCAGAGTGGTACGATCAGCACCAAGACAAAGCGCCAAAACCGGCGCCACCATATGTAAACTGCGTTATGGTGAAAAAACCTAAATGGGAAAAGGATGGTAACACTCTGAATTGCCATTCCGGCGAGTTCATTCTCTACTAAGAAGGAAGGGAAGGGATAAGAAGATGCAGATAAAGATAGACGGAAACGTAATCATTCCTCTGATTCTCATCCTGGCCGTTCTCTTTATCTTTCTCTGGGATATTGCTGAAGCATCAGAGGATGAGAACACTGTCTCTATGACAGGTACCGTAACAGCAGAGGTCATGGTGACCTCAGTTGATCCGGAAAGAAGAGCAGTCCGGATCACAGCTTGTTCACAAATGCGAAGGTGAATGAGCTAGAACCAAACAAATTCGCAACATTGAGCGCCGACCCAGGCGCTCTCTTTTTTTGACTAAAACACTTATTTTTGATATAATTTCTTTTGCCTATGAATGAAAATTTAAAAAGAAAAATAGAAGAAAAGCTGGGAAAAAACCAGTTATTTTATGTTTGCCGAGATATTGAAAGAGCTGAGGGACTACTTCCATCTACTGAGACCCCATACCAGTCCGCTACGGGGCAAGCATCTCATGAGATAAATATAATTACAAATTCTTCACCATATTCCCTAGAATTAAAAGAAAAATTTCCAAATAATATAATTTTAATCAACAAAGACAAGCAACTTGATACTTGGGAAATTCTTAAAATTTGTTCAAATGATAACACCTCCCCCATACCAATTCGCTACGGGGCAAGCCTACCCCTTCTCAAGGAGGGAATACCGAAGATCAAACAAAATGACCTTGTAATGGTATTTAAAAATACAAAAAAAATCGAGCAAATTTGTAAAGAGAATGATTGGAATTTAATTAATCCACCTGCAAAACTCGCAAATGAGGCGGAAGAAAAAATATCTCAGATTGAATGGTTGGGAGATTTAAAAAAGTATCTCCCTGGATATGTCGTAAAAGAAGTAAAAGACATAGAATTTCCTACCTCTTCGGTAGATAAAACTGATAAAAAATTCATTATTCAATTTAATCATTCCCATACAGGCTCAGGAACAATTTTAATAGAATCAAATGAGCAATTAGAAAAATTAAAAGAAAAATTTCCGAATAGAGAGGCGCGAATAGCAAAGTATATTAAAGGACCTCTTTTAACAAATAACAACATTATCTGGAGTGATAAAATTTTAATGGGAAATATTTCGTATCAAATTACAGGACTATCCCCTTTTACCACAAATCAATTTGCCGGAATTGGAAATGACTGGAAATTAAGCGACAAAATTCTAAATGAAAAACAATTAGAAGATTATAAAAAAATAGTACATGAAGTCGGTCAAAACTTTATAAAATATGATTGGAAAGGACTTTTTGGAATTGATATCGTAGTAGACGAAAAGACAGGTCAATTATACTTGCTTGAGATAAATGCTCGCCAACCAGCTTCAACTAGTTGTGAATCTTGGTTGCAGAATAAAAAGAGATCCTTCGCTGGTGCTCAGGATGACAGTGGAGTAGCTCAGAATGACCCCAGTACCACCTCGACTGATGTCTCGGGCTACGGGGCAAGCATTTCAACACTTACAACTTTTGATGCACACTTAATGGCACTTTTAGAAATTCCTTATGAAAATGAAGAGATAAGAGAAATAAGTGATGGTGCGCAGGTAATTTTAAGAAAAAGAGATAACACCTCCCTAACCCTCCTCAAGGAGGGAATAAATACGTCTCACATTTTCGAGAAGGGAATTAATAAAAAAGAACTAGAAAAAGATTTTAAAGTAATTGAATATTCAAATCCAAAACCTAATGCTGATTATTTGAGAATAGAAAGTAAAGAAAGCCTAACGAACAAACATAACTCATTCAACAACCTTGGTGAAAAAATTATTAAAACAATTACTAAACTATAAATTCTAAGCTTTGAAGCATTTGTCATTCCGAGCTTAAGCTTGTCCTGAATTTATTTCAGGATGGAATCTTTCAAAGATAAATTAGTAGTAAGAAAGATCTAGGGGCGTGCTCGAGATGACAGCGTGGTGAGTATTTATAAATTAAAATATTAAAAATTGTTTGAAAATTAGAAATTAAAAATTGAAAATTAAAATTATGTTATCAAAAAACGCTCAAAATTTAATAAACGACTATATTTCTCTCCCCTTCAAGCATGCCAAGGGTGTTCGTTGCCCCTATATTAACAATGCTCGTTTAAAGAAGCGAGGACAACTTAGAGCATTAATCGGAAAAGGAACTCCGGAAGAAATTGTTGAAGAAGTAGAAATAGCAGCTAAGCAATATGGAATTGAACTGGATAAATTAGACACAAAAGAAACTAAAGAATTTTTAATAGAAAAAAATATTGGAATTGAATGTTCTGGTTTTGTAATTCATATTTTACGTGAACAATATCTACAAATTAGAAATACCGACATTTTAAAAGAAATTAAAATTCCTGCTAAAAATTTCTTTAGAAAAATTATTAACAAACTTCGCCCAGCAGAAAACATCAATGTAAAGGTACTTGGTAGTGATGAAAATTCAGAAAAAATAAACGACTGGAAAAATATTGAACCGGGTGATATGATGATAATGCTTGATACTAAACTCGGTAGAGATCATATTATTTTAATAACAGATTTTAAAGATAATACAATTAAATATGCACATGCTCGAGCTTGGAGTTCTGAGGGTAAATATGGACACGGAGTAAACACTGGTGAGATTAAAATTACTCATCCTCAAGAAGGTTTACTAAAACAAGTTTGGATAGAAAAATCACTTGCTCAAAAAGATGACCTATTCCACTTGGAAATTCAAAATGAAACTTTTGCAGAAGCAAATAATGCTAAAACTTTAGAAATAAGAAGACTTAAAATATAATAAAATGACAGAACTTAATACTATAATCGAAACCTGCGAACCATTCTCATTAGAACTATTGCGTCAAGCTTTTCTTTTTGCAATATTCGCAACTATTGGAGCTTTTTTATGGGCACCACTTTTAACTAAATTTTTATACAAATACAAAATAACCCGCCGGGCGGAATTTGATCTGACATTAAAAGGAGATAGACGAAAAAAAGCAGGTACACCAATTATGGGTGGACTTTTAATCATCGTCACTGTTACTGTTATTACTCTTCTTTTTAACTGGCATAGAGAATATACTTTTGTTCCAATTGGTGCAATGGTTGTGGCAGCACTACTGGGAGCTACCGATGATTTGCTAAATATTTTTGGAAAAAAACGTCGAATTAAAAAATTATCTCATATTTTTAAACTCTCAAAAATCCATAAAAATTGGTATATGAGATTGTGGTATAAACTTACTATTCCTTGGGCAGCTTTTAGACGATTTGTAGGAATGTTTGGTTCTCACCCTGGAAAAGGAATTTTAGTACACGAAAAACTTTTTTTTCAAGCTATTGCTGGAGCAATTGTTGCTTGGTGGATATATTTTAAACTAGGAGCACATTGGCATAGTATTTGGATTCCGTTTGATGGTCAGATTCACATAGGCTGGCTTATTATCCCTTTGGTTATGCTTTTTGTAATGTTTACCGCTAATGCAGTTAATTTTGCCGATGGACTCGATGGTTTGGCTGGAGGAAGCTTAATCGCTAGTTTTTCTGGGCTTGCTTTAATCTCATGGGCAGAAGGAAGACCTGCCTTTACACTCTTAAACGCAACCGTGGTTGGAGCTTTGCTTGCTTACACATATTTCAATATTAAACCTGCAAGGTTTCAGATGGGAGATGTTGGATCGCTCGGACTTGGGGCACTTCTGGCAATTAATGCAATTGCGATTAACAAAACAATGCTCATCCCTATCTTAGGATTTATTTTTTATATTGAAATTTTTTCGGTGATAATTCAAGTGATTGGAAAAAGATTGTTTGGAAAAAGGATTTTTAAAATGGCGCCAATTCATCATCATTTTGAATTTAGAGGTTGGAGTGAAGAAAAAATTGTAATGAGGTTTTGGATTATCAATGCTTTCTTTGTGATTGTAGGAGTTTGGATGGCACTGTATTAGAATTTCTAATTTAAAATTTATAATTTCTAAACAATTTCTAATATTTTAAAAATTTAGTCATTGAAAATTGTTTGAAAATTGAAAATTAATAATTGAAAATTATAATATGTATTTGAAGTGGGAAGAAAAAAAAATTGCGGACTACTCTGATAAGAACATCAACGATTTATATAATCGTGGTTTTATTTTTACACGCACTGGAAAAGGTAATACGTATAAAACTAGAAGTGTTAGGGTTGATTTGGATAAATTTGAATTGTCTTCAGAAAATAAAAGAATATTACGAAAAACAGAAGAATTAGATTTAGAAGTTAAACCTGTTCCCTATCTTGATTATTCTTGGAAAATTGGAAAACTTGGCAAGGGTTTTTATGAAGAAAAATTTGGGAAAGGAACTTTTTCAGCAAATAAAATAAAAGAATTATTAACAGACGAAGAAAAAAGTAATTTTAATAAACTTTTTATATACTGTCATTCTGAACGAAGTGAAGAATCTACAGATCCTTCGTCGCAAGCTCCTCAGGATGACAACGACGCTAACAGTAAGTCTATTGGATATTGTGTTTGTTATGAAAATAATAATATCCTTCACTATTCTTACCCTTTCTATAATCAAAATATAAATAACCCAAACATCGGTATGGGAATGATGACTCGCGCTGTAGAATGGGCAAAAGCAAATGGTAAAAAATATATTTACCTCGGCAGTGCATCAAGCTCAAAATCTTTATACAAATTTCAATTCAAAGGAATAGAATGGTTTGATAAAGACCAAGGCTGGACAGATGATATTAAAAAATTGAAAGCTTGTCTGCCGATAGGTAGGAAATCTTAAAATAAAAATAATGAACATATTGTGCATCACAACAATATGTTCATTTTAATTTAAAATAAAAAAACGGCGAACACAAAGTAAAACTTGCGTTCGCCGATGAATCAATATTAGCCAAGTCTGCAATCAATAAACCGATCAAATTTTTGTCATGGCATTGCTATAACTTTCTTAACATAGACCAGACCGGCACCTAGCCAAAACAACAGACTAACAGTTAAATTAAAGGCTAGACCGGCACCTAGACTAACAGCTAGTCCTACAGCCAGACCAACGCCTAGATTAAAGATCAGACCGATAAACAGACCTGTAACTAGGCCGAAACTTAATCCAAAGCCCAATCCAAAGCCCAAGACAGTTATCAAACCATTGACTGGACCGTAAGCCCCACCAATTATAAAACCAATAATCAAGCTTATGATCAAAAGAATGGCAATCAGACCGATAAATGAACTGGAGGAAATAACATCCACACCGGCAAATACACCGAGACAAACGATAATCGCGAAGGCCAACATAATAATTAACAGACAAATATACAATCCACAGGCCAAACCGTAGTCAAAACCTAGGTTCTCGTCTTTACCTACTATTGCACGACTACAGACTTTGATGATGGATATTGTCCAAAAACCAACAAACAGTATATCCCACCAGCGCGAAAACACAACTGCCAAAACATAATGCTTCTTGCTTAGTGTTTCAACAAACGGTACCATTGGTAGTTCACCAACAGTCGAATACCATATCGTCCAAAAAAGAGCGGTAAGTACCATCATTATAGCTGTGACTAGAAATATCATGCTTCCTCCTTTGTCAGCTATCCTTGCCGACTAATTTAAGCTATTATTTAGTATTCTTGTTTAAATTACAATATTTGAATTTTAAATAAGAATACTAAATTTTTTAAAGAACAATTATCTTTGATTAAATATCATATCACATCTTCTTGCTTTTGTCAATAAAATATGCTAAAATAGGCTATAACAAGCTAAAAATATGATAAATAAACAAAAACATATCCATTTTATAGGAATTTGTGGGGTTGCAATGTCTGCCCTGGCTATTATGATGCAAAAAAAAGGCTGGAAAGTAACAGGGTCGGACAAGGGATTTTACCCTCCAATATCAACCCATCTTAGCAAATTTAAAATAGAATTTTATCCTGGTTGGCATCCGGAACGAATTGGAGCAAACACTCTCCCCCTTTCCAAGGGGGAGCTGGAGGGGGTTGCCAAAAACAAATCTAGGCAAACCACCCCTAACCCCTCCTTGGAAAGGAGGGGGATGCCAGCTCTTGTTGTAGTTGGCAACGTAGCTGGATCATCTAATCCAGAATTTCTTTTTGTTAAAGAAAATGGTATTCCCTATCTTTCCTATCCAGAACTTATCAAACAACAACTTTTGAAAGAAAATAATATTGTAGTGACTGGAACTTATGGAAAAACTTCTTGCACTACCCTACTCTCTTGGATTTTAAAAGAAGCGAATTTTAAACCATCATACATGTTTGGTGGATTAAGTTTAAATCTTGACAACGCTTCTGATGATCTTGGTGGAGATTGGAGCGTCCTCGAAGGTGATGAATACAAAACTTCAAGATGGGACGAAAAAGCAAAGTTCTTCTCTTACAACCCAACTCATCTGCTTTTAACGGCAGTTAAGTGGGATCATGCTGATGTTTATCCAACTGAAGAATTATATTTTGAAGCTTTTAAAAAATTAGTAAAGATGATTCCGGATAATGGTTTGATTGTTATAAGTGAGAATGTTGATAAACAGATTCTTCGCTCTGCTCAGAATGACAAGAAGGTCACTTACGGAAAAAGTAATGGTTGTGATTACCAATATTTTGATGTAAAATCTACCGTAACTGGCTTAGAATTAAAGATTAAACACCTAGACAAAACATACGAGGTAAAAACCTCACTACTTGGAAATTTTCAAGCAGAAAATATTTGCGGGTCTTTTGCTATGGCTCATCAAATTGGAATATCTCCTGAATTAATTGTACAATTAATTGTACAATTTAAAGGGATTAAAAGACGATTAGAAATCAGAGGAAAAACAGAAAACAACACAACCGTAATTGATGATATTGCCCATTCACCTGACAAAGCTGAATCGGTTCTCAAAACTTTAAAAAATATTTACGAAGGAAAAGTAACTTGTATTTTTGAACCAAATTCTGGTAATCGTAAAAAAGAAGCTAAAAATGCTTATCAAGGTAAATTTAATCTAGCTGATGAAGTACTAATCCCCCGTTTAACAAGGTTAAAAGACAACGACGGATTTCTAACAGGAAAAGATTTATCTGACATGATTAAAAAAGATAATCCAAATACTAAATATATTGACGATGATGAAAAATTGGTAAATTATTTAAAAGAAAATCATGGCAAAGATGATGTTATCGTATTTTGTGGAAGCCATAGTTTTAGAAATATGATAAATGAATTAATAAAATAATACATTTTGTCATCTTGATGAAAATCAAGATATTTCCTGAGTAAGCATACAAAAAAGCAAGTAATAAAAAAGATCCTGAATCAAGTTCAGGATGACAACTGAATATTAAAAACTACTATATGAAAATTCCAAAACAAGCCAAAAAAGTATTTACAGGAGAAATTTTTGATACCTATCAATGGGATCAAGAACTTTTTGATAATTCAACCGCTACTTTTGAAATGCTTAAAAGACCTGATACTGTTTTGGTTATTTCCACTAAAGGTGATAAAATTTTAGTAGCTGAGGAAGAGCAACCAATGAAGAAAAGTCCGCATACTTTGTTTGGCGGAAGACGAGAAGACGGTGAGAAACCACTCGAAGGAGCTAAACGAGAATTTTTAGAAGAAAGTGGAATGATTTCTGATGATTGGGAATTACTACATTCATATGAACCATTATCAAAAATAGAATGGGAAATATCTTATTTCATAGCCCGCGATTGTGAAAAAATACAAGAACAAGAACTAGAACCTGGTGAAAAAATAAAAGTTTTAGAATTAAATTTTGATGAATTTTTTGAAGTAATGACAAAAGATATTGCACATAGTCATTGGCTTGCATTTTATTTATTAAAATTAAAATCCGAAGGAAGATTAGAAGAATTTAGAAAAAAGATATTTAACTAAATAAAAATAGTATGTACCATAGTACGTACTATTTTTAATCACTAATCACCCAATCACGAGACCGAGCATTTGAATTTTTTATTTCCCTTCATCAACAATTTGAGTTTCTACAATATCATTTTCTATTTTCTCAACCATTAATGTAATTCCACAGTGATTACACTCAACGATATGTTCAACTTCCAAGTTTGAATAATTTGATAAATCTACTTCATTTTTACATTCTGGACAAATTAACTTCATAGTGTTAATATTTGTTTAAGTATTAAGAGATAAATAGTATAACATATATTCTTAAGAATACAAACTACAGCTACATATGATAATAACTCCACAGTTTCAAGCTACAAAATTATCTCAATCCATAAACCTTCAAGTACCGCTTTATATTAAACGCGAAGACTTGCACCCTCTTGGATCTCACAAAGGAAGATCTATTCCTTTTATAATAGAAAAAAATATCGAAGATGGGATTAAAAAATTTGTTATTTCTTCATCTGGAAATGCTGGCCTAGCTTCTGCTATAACAATTCAAGAATATAACCAAAGACATCCTGAAAATAAAATAGGTCTTAAAATTTTTGTTGGTAAAAAAATACCACGACATAAATTGAAAAATATAACAGATGTAATTAAAGGTTCAGAAATTACAATCGAACAAATTAACAATCCAAAACAAACTGCTTTTCAAACAGAAAAAAACAGTATTGATAAAAATGGAAATATCACAGTAAAATTTTTAAGACAATCAACTGATGAAAATGCAGTACTTGGATATTTTGAACTTGCCAAAGAATTATCAGAAATAAAAGACTTAAATGCAATTTTTATTCCAACTTCAAGTGCCACTTGTGCCGAAGGGTTATATGATGCTTTTAACAAAATAGGAATAAATCCTCAAATTCATATTATCCAAACTGATACTTGCTCTACAATTGCTAAGAACTTTTATGAAACTGCTCCTACACCACCATCTACTCCTTCACTTGCTGGAGCAATAGTAGACAACGTTGGACATCGCACAAAAACTGCCATAAGCGCAATAAAAAACAGCCACGGAATGGCTTGGATTGCTGATAACAACGAAATTAGAGAATCTGTTAGAATTATTAAAAAAACTACAAACTTAGATGTTTCTCCAAACAGTGCTTTATCACTTGTGGGACTTGCAAAAGCTTTGAAATTAAATTGGAAATTTGAAGGACCAGTTGTACTTTTGTTTACTGGAAATTAATTCCTCTCAAAAACTACAATCTCATCACGGCTATCAAAATTAACATCAGCAGAATATAAACCTCGATACCCCCCCATTGAAAATTGAGAAGGTAAAAATTCTGATTCACTACCACTATAATCTATCACTTTGATAGATTTTTTTCCTAATTTATCAGTTGCTATAATTTTATCATAATTAGAATTATCAACTTTTCCAACAGCTACTTCTACACTTTCACTAAAACTTTTACCAAATGGGTAAAGTGTTTTTTTAAGTTCTTTTAAACTATGATCAAACACCATAATTCTTCCATCTCCACAACCAAGAACTAATTCTCCCCAAAAATCACTTTTGTCTACATTACCAATTCCAACTGTGAAACCCTGGTTGTATTCTTTACCAAGTGGATAAAATTCTCTTTCTAAAATTTTACCATGATAATTCATTAAAATAACTTTACCGCCGTAACTTGGGGCAATAATTATCTGATCACTGACTGTTCCATACAAACTACCAGCTACAATATTTATTTCCCCTCTAAAGCCTCCGCCAAACGGATAATAACTAAACCATTTTCCTCCTGTGGAGTTATAAATTTCAATTTTTTGACCCTTTATTAAAATTAATTCTTGACCCGGCTTACCGTCAATATTTCCATGAAAAACTTTTGTTCCACCAGGGTATCTATCATCATAAGCAAAATAACCATTTCTAACACGACTGCCAAAGCTATCATAAAATCTTAAAAAATCACCATTTTTAAAAGGAATGTCCGAAACAGACTGAGTAGTTTTAAGCATGAGTAATCCATCTTTAGCTTGAACACTTATTTTATCCACGATAGAACCATCGTTTACCTTTGTGTCCTGTGTTCCTAAAAGTTTTTCATACTCCACTCCTAAATCTAATTTTTCTTCACTGTTACCAGAATTAACAAGAGCAATTCCCCTATCAAATTCACGCCACCAAAGACCTTCATTAAAATCTTTTTTTTCTGATTCAGCAACATTAACCGGACTACCCAAATCTATATCATACTCATCATACCACCAAAGTTGTCCGTGATTTTGATCGCCATGGTCAAAAGAAAAATAAATACCATCTAAAAGCAAACTAGAAGTTAGACCAAAGCGCATTTTTTTATAATTTTTATACTGCCCAGTATTTCCAGTGTTAGAGTTAAAAATACCTATCTGCGGTTTTGAATTTAATTTTTGATTATTTTTAAGCCCAGACATTATTTTACTCCAATCCCCTCCTTGCTCCCAAGGAGTTGGAAAACTTTCATACATTCTTCCATTTATATTTGACTGATAACTTAAAACAGAGCTTCCATTAATGACTATGTATTTATTTTTTATATTTTTTCTAATAGTTTCTAAAAAATAACTAACTCTTTTTACCCATTCTCTATCTACAACACTCGCAGAATCACGACTACCATTACCATCTATGTCTATATCTCCACCGTTTAATCCAGAGATTCCCCCATCTACCATATCCAAAAATACTCCGTCTATTTGAGGAAGGCTTAAAATTCTTTCATTTATAAAACCAATATAATAATCAGACCACTCTTTATTCATATTCACCATTTTCAAATCAGACCAAAAATATATTGACTGTCCGGTACCACTGTAAAGCCAAGAATTTTCTGGTACTTTTAAATATTTAAAAATTGGATCATTTGGATTGTGGCGAGTGTTGTAACTTTGACTCGGAATATAAGCGAGAATAATTATTTTTGTATTCTTACGCCTGATTGCTTTAACTTGACCAACGTGCGCATAAATTTGAGCAGGTGTTAAAATTATAGTGTCATATTTTGCTAAAGATTCTGTTTGCTCGACGCTACCTGTTAAATTTGATAGGTAATAATTTGCTAAAAACGGAGCAGAATTAGCTTGATTTAAAAATAAAAATAAGGCGAGAAAAACGCCTAAAAAAACAGATAAAATACTACTGTTTAAAATTGATTTATTTTTTCCTTTGTATCTCTTCATAAATACTAAGCAAATTCTTTAAATATTTATCTGAATCACTTGTTTGTTCTGCTTTTTTCTTAAGCTTTTGACCTAATTCTTCTAACTCTTTAAACGGTTTATTATACCACAATTTAACAGTTTTAGCAAGGTCTTGAGGGTTGTTTGCTTCAAACAATAACTCTTTTGGTAACATTTCTACTAAACCACCTATCTTACTTGCTATTACTAATTTACCAAGTTGCAAAGATTCCAACACATTCATTGGATAATTTTCATACCAAATAGACGGAACAACCACTAAACGACTCTTAACTATTTCTGTTTCTAACTCTTTTTTATTTAAAAATCCTAAAAATTCAACATTGTTTAAATTATTTTGTTTAACATGGTTTTTCAAATTTTCTAAATCAGGACCATTGCCAGCAATTCTGTAATTTACTTCTGGAGTTAATTTTGCAGTTTTAAGCAAACTATCCAATCCCTTTTCTTTAGACAATCTTCCAAAATACAAAATACCTTTTCCCTCTTCTCTACTTACTACCCCTTTACGAAGGACGGAGGAGTTTAAAGGATTAGCAATAACTTTAATTTTACCTTTAAAACCAAACTTTTCAAATTTATTTTTTAAAAACTCACTTGGAGATATGTACATATTTATGTACATATCAAATTTTTTAATTTTTCTATAATATGCTTCTAAAGTCACCACAAAACTCCAAGACCAATTTTCTAAACAATTCTTTAAAATACAATTATAATATTTTCCATTTTTACATTCTTCCTGAATTTTTCCGTGATGAAATAAACTATAATTAGGACTTATCATTTTATAATCATGTAAGGTCATTACACTTGATATTTTTTCTTCTTTTACCACATCAATCAAAGAAAAAGATAACTGATGATAAATATTATGAAAATGAATCACATCTGGTTTAAAATCTTTAATTAATTTTCTAAAATTTATCTTTGCTTGTTTGTTGTAAATAAGGTCTTTAAATACTTTAATTTTTTTAAAACCTTTTATACTTCGATAATCAACATAGTCTATAAAATATTTGTTTTCAAAAATATTTTTTTCATCTTTCATACCAAAAACTTCTACCGTGTGTCCAGCACTCTCTAATAATTCTTTAGTATCAAAAAGAACCCGCTCTGCCCCACCTTTTATATGCCAATACTTATTTACTAAAATTATCCTCATACATTATATTTTTATAAAATTTGATGCATTTTTATTCTTCCTCCAATACAGGAACATCAATCCTGTCAAAAGCCAAAAATAAAACATCAAACTTCTAAACTCAAAATATGGACCAAAAAATCCTAACATACACAAGCCAATTGTAATTCCAACCATTGCTCTACCTAGAACTATTCCTAAAAAACTATCATCTTTTTGAGAAACTTCGAAAGCTACTCTCCCAACTGTATATAGAAGTAAACCCCAAATAATCAAACCAATGGTTCCAACTTCACCCCAAATAGAAAACCAATTATTATCAATCTGACCATAGAAATTTTGAATACCAAAAGGCAAGCCTAATTTATCATATTCTCTTGTGTTATTAAGCATGGCCGCCACTCCACTTCCATAATTTCCCAAACCAACACCAAATAATGGATTATTCCAAACTACAACCCGTGGAGTATTTATTAAAAAGAAAACTCTACCAAATCCTTCATATCCATTTCGCAAACTTGTTGGACTGGTTATTTCTAAAATTCTTTCTGCTAAATTAGATTGAGGCTTGTCGGTAATTCGTAAAATATTATTATCATAAGTAAGGGCAAAAGTTCCTAAATAGACAGCGCCTAAAACCACTCCTAAAATCATTATTTTTATCACTCTAACATCCCTCATCAAAATCCAACCTAGAGCAAAAAATCCAACTAAAAAAGCAATCCAACTGGCACGAGAATATGTAAAAACCAAGGCAATAAGTCCTAATCCGGCTATTAAAATCAAATAAGTCTTTTTTACTTTTTGTAAATAATGTAATGGTAACGTATAAAAAACTGACATTAAAATTACCAAACCTAAAAACAAAAAACTACCTAGCTGATCATAACGCCCCAAAGTTCCAAAAACTCGTGTTCCGGGTGCCCAAAATTGAGGTAATTCTCCTAGGTGACCTTTAGCAACTCCAAAAGCTCCAGAAAAAAATAAATATTGATCTAGACGACCACCAGATAGATATTGAACTAATCCAAGCATCGCCTCAAAAGCAATAACCCCTCCACAAATTATCAAAAGTTTTTTTACTACATCTTGATTATAATCTTCTAAAATTACCAACCAAAATACAACTGCAAAACGAAGTAATTGTCTTAAACCTAAAATCCAAGTAACTGGACTATATTGATTGATTAAAAGAGAAATTAAACTAACCACTAGAAATGCTAAAAAGAATTTATTTAAAGGATTTTTTGGAATGATTTTTTTATGTTTTTTAATATATAAAACCCAAGCAATAACCGTTGTTAAATAGAGCAAAACTTCGGGAAAGTATTTAAATAATAAAAAATAATCAGATGGTAAAAAATTAAATAAGAAATTTTCTAAAGGATACCAAATAAGTAGGAAAATGATTATTAAATAGCTCGTTTTAGTACGAAAGATTATATTAAAAAATATAATTAAAATTAGCCCAAATAAAATTACTGGGATTAAATTGGTTGAAATTGTTATTAAAAAGCTGTCTAACATAGATATATTTTAGCATTTTTTTGCGCCTTAGCCAAGAGCTAAAAAATAAAAAACTACCAGAGAGAGTTGGTAGCTTTTTGTGAGAATATTTCCTCAAACAATCTCTAATAAATTAGAAATTGTAGAAAGGAAGGAAGTGTGAGTAGTACGTTTTGATAACGCTACTTTAAACACACTTCCAACTGATTCGATTATGGCCGAATCAACACCTTTTTTAAAGAACTATATACCCAGATTATACGGCCCTGGGTTAATGCCGGTTAAAGATTGTTACGGTTGCACCGGAACAAACTGGCCGGAATAACCACCATGCAGGAAAGGGTTATCCTCGAAATCCGCAGTGGGGTGGGACTGACCGTCGTATGACACATAGGATGCACCCATGGACACGCGGTCGCTGTCGTTGTAGTAGGTGCTCCAGGGAATGTATCCCGGATCCAGAGCACAGTTCTTGCCCAACACCGCGTCGTAACAACGCTGGAATCCACCGTTGGTGGGTCCATACCATTCACACAACTGACGTCCGACATCCTCTTCCACAATGTTCATGCAGAGAGCGGCCAAGCAAGCTCCACTGAAGCAGGAATAACCCTCGGCACAATCGGAAGCTTCGGTGCAATCAGGAGTAACATCCTCGTTACAGACGCCCGCGTCGCAGGTGAAACCCACTTCGCAGTCTGTTGCCGTGTCTTCGGGATAGGCACAGGTGCCAGCGTCACAAGAAGCGACATAAGCCACAACCTGGCCGGATGCGTTGCATTCATCGGACGGGATGTCCGTGCAATCAGCATCAACCACGCATTCTTCATCAACTACGCCATCGCAGTTGTCGTCAATACCGTTGTTCAGAACTTCTTCAGCACCTTCATTGACGAAGTAGCTTGAGTCGGTTTCGAACAGCTTGGTATAGCCACCCGGACATCCGGAGCCAACCTGAAGATCTTCCGTGATCTCATCGTAGCACGCCATCAACTTGTCGCCATCGGTTGGATCGTCGTCGCAGTCATTACCGGTCAAAACCAGGCAATGCTCGTTGACCGAATCCATACAGGTTTCACCCTCACATGCACAGTCGCCGTCGTTGTCGTAACACTCGTTATTGGGGAGGCTGTCGACCGGATATCTGCAATCAATGACGGTACATTCACCGTCGCCATTATAGTCCTCGGTGCAGATATCGCACCCGCCGGATTCATCAAGATCCCAGCAGTTAATACCATCCGTGCCATTCTGACCGTTCGTGCCATTCTGACCGTTGCAGATATAGATAGTGGAGTCGATCTCGTCGACATCCAGCTCGCCGTCTTCGTCATCATCCAGACCGGTATCGATCTGAACTCCGCCGTTGACGCAGTTATCACCGGATTCTTCGATGGAGGTTTCGACCAACGCCTGCAGAGCATCCTGCCCATTGCAGACTTCAAATTGATATTCAACCTCTTCGTTGCCAACGACTCCATCGCGATCAAGATCCAAACCACACTGACGCAAATAACCGCCAGTAGAGCACGTCACCGTCGGAGCGGGAAGCGGCAGGCTTCTGCACTGTTCGTTAAAGCCGTCAGTGCCATCATTTCCGTCCTGACCATCTGCACCGTTGCAGATGTAACGAGTGTAATCCACTTCTTCGGGATCCAGCTCGCCGTCTTCGTCATCATCCAGACCGGTATCGATCTGAACTCC
>Ga0222658_1000360_pt1 | contig 24800 bp, 63 predicted proteins | sample AntAcemetagen476_FD_179830 | JGI IMG/M metagenome (GOLD analysis project Ga0222658, IMG submission 179830) | Saline water microbial communities from Ace Lake, Antarctica - #476 | ecosystem: Environmental > Aquatic > Non-marine Saline and Alkaline > Saline | place: Antarctica: Ace Lake... | reverse complement strand
GGGGTGGAAAGACTCTGCTATAGCTTGGCGTAACAGGCGTATAAAGAAAGTAGGTAACAATGAAGAAGAGAAGCGTAAGTGATAAGAGGAGTATTAATGAGATAATCATTCATTGTAGTGCTAGTAGACATGGCATCACCATTAAGGATATTGACAGATGGCATAAGGCTAGAGGCTGGGATGGGTGTGGTTATAATATAGTTATAGAATCAGATGGAAGGGTAGGTTGGGGTAGAGATATTAATACTGTAGGTGCTCATTGTAAAGGACATAACTCACACTCTATAGGTATATGTATGATAGGTGGTGATGATGGTAATAAGATGTATAAGTTTAATAGTGAGCAGCTTAAGGAGCTTAAGATAGTTATAGAAGGTATATTCATGACTTATGGTGTTATGCCTGTAGTAGGTCATAGAGAGTATAATAAGCATAAGACCTGTCCATGCTTCAACGTGGAAGAGTGGATGGAGGATGGAATGCCTGATAAGATATATAAGTATATGGATAAGTAGATACAAATAAGCCCCCGTAACTGGGGGCTTTTGCTATTCATCTCCTATAGGGGAGGGGGCTAGAGGGAAGTAGGGAGTACCTAGTTGTTGGTTAGTGTCTGTAGTACTGCGTATAAGTATCCTTCTTCCTGTTACTGGGGTGGTGGGTAGGTTATCGGGGAACCCTGCCTCTGACAAGAATGTCATAACAGACTCCCAAGGGATGTTATATCCTATATTATGCATACCTCTTATACCTGCAAAGATAACACCTGATAGCTCACCTTGCATATTAAAGACAGGTGAACCACTATTACCTGGATAGGTATGTGAAGCTAACTGCTCTGCCCATGAGCCTAATACCATCTGGTTCTCTTTAGATACAAAGCCTATATCAGTAAACCACTCTAGACACCATGGACAGCCTACTACAGCTGTGGTGTCATGTAGGGATAGGGGCTTATCGGACAGTGGTGATACCCTCAGTGGACGTTCTGCTCTTATAAGGGCTAGGTCTGCTTGTGTTGATACAAACACTGTGGAGCCTTTGATAAGGCCCATGTGCTGTGGTGATTCTATCATCTGACCACACATAAGGCTTGCTCCTCCTATGTGCTTATTGGTTAGTATATATGAATGAGTATCTGTAGAGTATATAACTGTACCTGTACCACATGATGTGCCAGCTTCATCACATGACTTATTACCCAATCCTCTATCATGTACAAAGTTAATCCTTACTACACTATCATACATCCTATTGAATATCCTCTCAGGTATATCTCCTATATACTCTGCTCTGCCTGTAAAGGGTTCTATATCCTTCTCATTCTCATGTACTATAATACTATCTTGTAGACTATCATACAGAGCTATAACACCACCCATAGCCTTCTTAGCTTGTCTTATAGTAACATCCTTACCTACTGTTACATCCATAGCTGTTACTCCTACTAACATACCTATCGCTGCTGCTGTAAACTTAGATATCTTATTCATCGTACCTCCTTCACGCATGGCAGGGCATACATCTTATCAATAAGCTCCTGCAAGTCCTTACTGTTAAGAGCAGCATCCCTCAGCATATCGTCACATATACAACCATTCTCATTTATCTTTATTGGTCGCATTAGTGGGTATCTCACCCCTATAGTGACTGCTGACCTGGCCTGAGAGCATCCTAGCTGCATTAACGGGCATAGACTTATAAGTATTAGTAATCCTATCCATCTCACACGCATATGATACCACCTCCTTTAAGGCTTTCCTTTGGTACTTATGTTGCATATCTGTTCTACCTTTAAAGTATGCTCCTATAGCTATACATATAATAACTGTACCTATTATAGTATACTTGTTTATAACTAATGACTTTAACATTGATGCTGCGAATATCATCCCTCCTCCTTTCCTACGTTATACTCCCCAACGGAGTAAGATTCTAATAAGGTATATAAAGGTCCTTCTAGTGTATCACATATAACATATCCCTTCTCTGCTCTAAGCTCTATCTGTTGATCCCCTGTTATAGTCCATATCCAATCCATTGTAGTAGCTATTACCCACTTACCATCTGATAGGTGGGTATATAATAACTCATCTCTTGTAGCTGTAGGACACAGTACCTTCATATCATACTCCTTCCACTATACTATTAACTACTATACTATAAATAGTATTAACTATATAAATAACTCCTAACATACACAAGGTAACTACAGCAGCCCACACCATATTACATATACAATACTTCTTATTTAACTTGTTATAATATCTGGCTGTCATTGTTTCTCCTAAAGGGTATTAGCACCCACTGTAATGCCACCAACTCACTGTAGGGCCTTGTGAGAGCATCTCCAATAACGACCCCTAATGATATCAAGTACTTACAGCTCTCCATAATTACCCCTACCCTTACCCCTACTAAAGGGGTGATCGTCCAGTGACGGGCATCCTGTGGACACTGAGGGGTATGTCTGATAGGGCATTGTATAGTATATTCTACTGTATATCCTCATATAATACCACACCTTCCTAAACCTATTGAGTACATTAAAGTTGATTGAGTCATTGCTGTCTGCATCATACTAGCTTGCATCATATACATCGGTGTATAGAGAGGAGTCATACTGGGGAACCTAAAGGGGTTATTATCCCTTGGGGGTGGGGGCGGTCTATTCTGCCACCACTTATACGCCTTATAAGCTCCTGCTGCTACTCCTGCTATTAACTGCCCTAGTAGGATATAGTCTCTCCATCCTATATTATCCTCTATCTCTACTGATACCTCTATCTCTTCATCCTTCTTGATAGGCTGCTTAGGTCTTATCCTAACCCTCGCTACCTTAATCTTCTTCTTATTCCTGTTCCCCCGAACTGGTATCTTCTTACCTTTAGTCCGAGTCCCAACCTTTATAGGCTTTCTCTTGGTCTTCGGCATACATATCCTTTACTATACGTTCTATGTCATCCTTACGTTCATTAGCAATAGTATAAGCTCTATCATTATCTCTTCTATATTCCCACCCACCTGTCTGAGGATAATACCAGAACAGTATACCATCATACCATGTGGGTACTTCTACTCCTACCTTCTTCTCAGTAGTTCCTTCTTTAGTCATCTATATACCTCTACTCTTTAAAGCTTCGGATATTTCATCATCATCAACCGGAAGTCTACTTCTGATATCATCACCCATCCTCTTAAACTCCTCACGTATGAAGGCTTTAACCTTATCTACACGATACCCCTCAACGAAGGGCTGCTCGAATGGGCCTTTCCCTGATGCTAATATATCCTTTATCCCATCAAACCTCTTCTCCCACTCAGGAAGAGCTGTCTCAGGTATAGGCTCCTCATACATGGGGGATTCCCCTCGGTGGTCTTTACCAAGACAGTAAGCCTCAACCAGAGTCTTAGGTAGCATATCAACGGGGATATGTGAAATTCTTGATAGCTGCTTAATGTCATATTCGTTAGGCTTCTTAGGAAGATCCTGAACTACAAACACTACCCCATCACCCATTCTCTCAAGATACCCATATTCCCCCTCCTTTAGCTCTTTATCAAATACTATAGGAACCCCCTGAAAGGTAAGCTTTGGTGGCTTATCCTCATCAATAGCCATAATAGCATCAGCTATGTTCTCCACCCCTGTTGGAGTAAGGATATAACTTTTATTTGCCCTATCTATAGCCTCTATAATCTTATCTCTCTTATTCATCAGTGTCTCCTCCTTACATTCTTAACCTTATCCTTCTCATTAGCTAACCTACGCTTATATAGCTCTACACAGGTCTTATCACAGAATCTAAAGTGAGGATCGAATTGGTTATATCTTTCTATATGATCTGTACCACCACAGTATATACAAGGTCCTCTTACAGGGTCATACTGTCCTTGGTAATAGGACTTCTCTTCTGGTATCTCTTGACCTTCTCCTTCTACTAACAGAACATAACCATGAGGAGTTTTCTGTATCTCTGAATATCTACCTTTAAGAGCAAAGTGTTCTTTCCAGTTAGCTAAGTCTGACTTAGAGGGTTGAGGTTTAGTAAAGGCATACATTGTTATCTCCTTGGTTATTATATCCATTATTATATATCTCCTATAATGTTACCTGCCAATGCGATAGCTATACTATCAGTGACATCAAAGGACTTGTTGTCTATTAGAGATTGTACCATGTTAGGGTTAGTTACCATCTTCATTACAACCTTAGCTAAAGGTTCTTTATCTATCTTACCATTACCTGATACAGTCTTCTTTACTACTGAAGGGTTTATAAGACCTATTACAGTATCATGCTTATACATATGAGCTGCTATATCAACGCACGCAAGTAGACGATTCATCGACTTACTGGCATTACGGAACTTGATGAATGGTTCTTCACAGTATATCTTATCTGGTTGATGGTCTATGAATATAGATAATAGTTGATCTATATAATCCTGTAACCTACGACCACCCGCTACCTTGCTACCCTTACGTGATGCAGGCATTAAGGATACTGGATAAGTATTAAGTACAGTTATAGACTCCTTTACTGAGGTATTGATTATCTCTAGTATGGCTACCCCACTATGTGCGCCAGGATCTATCCCTGTTATTATCACTCTCCACCCCCTACTATACTCAACCTAAGCTCTTCTAGTTCATTAGGATTATCCTTAAGCCATATCTTCATATTCTCAGCACCTTGGAACCTTTGTTCTTTATAAGTATACCATGCACCCCCCTTCTTTGTCAACCCCTTTTCGATAGAAAGATCAATTAAGTCTCCTATAATAGAGAAGCCCTTACCATGGAACATATCTACAGTAGTATGTTTAGATTCATTACCCGATATCTTATCCTTCTTAAGCATAATCTTTATCTTAGCTCCTACTACAGCATCCTTACACTTAATCTGTCCTATCCTTCTTACATCTACTCTTGATGAAGCATAGTACTTAATAGCATTACCACCTGTAGTACCTGTCTTAGGGGCAAAGGGACCACTATTAATAGTACCTCTCAGTTGATTGATATAGAGGATGGTGACGTTCCTGTCGTGTAGTAAGGGGGTGAGTATCCTACAAGCCTTAGAAGTCATCCTACCCATAAGCCCTACATGACTATCACCCATCTCAGCATCCTTCTCTGCTCTGGGTAGTAAGGCTGCTACACTATCTATAACCATTATCCCTAACTCAGAAGGTAAGCCTGTCTTATCCGCTACCTCATCCCATCTATCTGCCATCATAATAGCAGCATCAATAGCTGATTCTCCATCATCAAAGGTAGGAGCTATAATCATCTCATTATCCACACCCAGCAGAGCTGAGTATAAAGGATCATATGTTCTCTCTAAGTCTATGTAAACACAAGCTAATCCCATCTTCTGTGCTTCTGCTATAGCTAGTAGAGCTAGTGTACTCTTACCGCTGCCTTCTGGCCCAAAGTATTCTAATGCTCTACCTCTAGGCCAACCACCACCTGTAAGGATATCTAGTGATGGTATACCTGTAGGTATTATATCAGGTCGTTTAGTATCACTACCCTTACGTAGTACATTAGCTCCATAAGCTCCTAGATCTTTAAGTATATCCTTCTTAGCCATTATATCTCCTTGTGTAGTTTACCTTTAAATATATACAGGCTCCCTAAACCACGCACCATTAAGGAACTGCCTTAACTTCCACCTATTCCCTGTCTTATCTACCATGTCATAAAAAGTATCGCTGTTGCTTATAGGTACTATCTTTATCTCCATCATCTCACACCAGCACTTCTTTGCTCCCCTTGACTTACCTGCTATGTCTTCAGCAAGTGTCCACTCTCGTTCACATTTAATTATGGGGCCTGTAGGCAGCCTCCACTTCTCGTCCTCGGTCATATCCCTTGGGTCTTTCATCCAGAACTCCATCCTATATCTCCTTAAGTAAGTCAGGGTTCTCATATATATTACCTATTACTTCACAGTCTTCGGGATCTTCTTCAAAGGTAAAGCCTATACACCAGTCCATTGAACAGTCATAAGAATCTACTGGACCCCTTGTCCAGTCTATGTACTCTACTCCGGGGAGTACACTCCCCTGGTAAGAAAGTACATCACCTTCATATATCTCTATACCATTCTTATCTTTAAGACCTGTGTACTGCATAGCACTGAATCGAGCTTGGTTCATGTTTGGCATAGTGAACTGTAATAGCGTACGTTGTAGGGTTTCACACCATGAAATCATGCGCTTCTCCATACCATCCCACACCCTAAACTTTATCTCTCTCATCTTTATCCCCCCAGGGGCCGTACTCCCCTAACATGTCATGTAATATATCCAGTATCCTCTGGTCTTCCTCGGTCCACTCTCTTTCATCCATCACTACTATAGGCAGTCCCTCTACATTCTCACTCATTTAGCCCCCCATGTTGTTCCTACATTAACTTCAGCTTCTAATGGAACCCTTAAACCCTGTACCTTCTCTATCATATGATGTTGTATTATATCATTAACATTATCTGTTATATCAGGAGTATGTTCTACTATAACCTCATCATGTATAGTAGCTACTAACCTACCCCCTATCTCTCTTATAGCAGGCCCCATACCTATTAAGGAGAATAAGGTTAACTCCCCTGCACTACCCTGTAGCTTAGTATTAAGAGCAAAGAACCTAGCATTCTCTTCATCTAACCACAGCTTACGACCAAATAGGGAGGTTACATATAACTGTCTTTCTGCTACAGCTCCTAAGGTAAAGCCGTACTGTCTTAGTTGAGGGAAGGTAGCATAGAACTTCTTCAGTATTTCCCTACACTTAGCTTCTTCCATGTGTATATCTTGAGCTTGTAGGTTACCTTGGAACCTTGCTACTCCACCACCGTATAGGGTAAGGTATACTAGGGTCTTAGATATGTCTCTAGCAGCAGGGTACTTCTTCTTTACTTCATTAGGTTCACAGTCTAAGCCCATTATGTCTTTAGCTACCCATCCGTGGAAGTCTACACCACTTGATATAAGGGCTATCAGGTGCTCATCACAGGAGAAGTGAGCTGCTAATCTTAGTTCTATTTGGCTATAATCTGCTATACTGAATAGTTTACCTTCTGCTGGTATGAATATCTCCCTTACTCTACCATCTCTTCTTACAGGTACTTGTTGTATGTTAGGTTCTGATGATGACGCTCTACCTGTTCTTACCTTGTATGTTGAGTATGATGGGTATATCATATCCTCTATTCTTACCTCATCCCACTTAGCAAAGAACTGGGCTATCTTTATAAGACTTCTATATTCTAGTATTATGGTAGCTATAGGACTGTCTATGGCTGATAAGGCTTCATTACTGGTACTGTTCTTCATCTTCTTTGTCTTAGGGTCTATTACCTTAGGGTATAGGCCATCTAGGTGGAACAGCTTAAGCATCTGTTGTACTGAGTTAATGTTGAAGGTAGCTTTATACTTGGCAGGGTTAGCTGTTCTTAGGTCTTTATAGCTCATACCCTTTACCTTAGCTCTAGCTTCTCTAAGTAGCTTCTGTTCTATTCTCTTTATATACTTAGGGTATGATGATTTAAGGGTATCTACTTGTTCCTGTGCCTTGGTGTTATACTCTGTAGCTAGTTCATGTAGTTTATCTACATCTATACGTACTCCTCCTTCTATCATATGTAGTAGTTCTCTAGCTAAGGGCATGGAATAGTTAAGATAATAGTCTAACATACCCCTCTTCTCTACAGCCTTCCACAGTACGGGGAATAGGTTATATGTCTGTTCACAGTCTATCTTATTGTATGCTTTAGTATCATCACTATCATCTAGCTTCTTACGGTTAACCATCTTCTTCCATCTCTTAACACCTAGGAAGTCTACAGCTAGGTCTTCTAAGCTATGGCTTTCTACGGGTAGGAGGGAGGAGAGGATAGCTGTATCATGATCTAACCTTAATCCTTCTATACCCCATTGACAGTCGAATAGACCATTGTGATATATCTGTTGATAGTCAAGGAGGTTAGGGGGTACATTCTTACCCTTACCACATACAAACTTCTTAGGGCTATATATACCAGTACATAACACATCTTCCTTATGACTGTTAAGACCAGTTGTTTCTATGTCTATGGCTACGTAGTTGATACTACTCATGGCTATCCCTTTTTATACCGTTATCGGCTCGTGACAGGCAGTCTGCACAACTTGGGGGGTATTCCTGAAGTGTAGCTGCCTTAGTGTAATATACAGAGGCACATCCGGTACAGCGGTATGCTATACCATCCTCAGTAAGAGCCTCTAAAGGCTCCTCACACTTAGGACAATCCTTACCATTCCCCTTATAAAGAAGTAGCCAGTATGGTTTAGGTGCCATCATCTATTCCCCCAATGATTCCAACAGTTTATCCTCTTCCAACAGTGCATTCAACATACCTGTAGCATTAAGTATTATCTTAATAAGAGCTGTATCTATACCTTCTTCACCTTCCTTATCACTTCTATGTATCCTACGTACCTCTGCTATGCCATCTAACATCTCTTCCATATAATCATCCTTAATCATGTATGTACCCTTGTCTGACGTACAATCGTTGCATGAGGAGCATCCTGTACAGCCTTCACCCCTCTGATCTGGTGTATAGTACCCGTCACTTAGCTGTACCATATCACCTGAGGAATAGGGCGGTACAACTGCAGTCCTTGAAGGCTTGCTTATACACATGTCAAGACCATATACTTTAGCTTCCTGCTCCGCTAGTGTCACGCTATCCTCAACACAGTCACACTTAGCTTGGAACTCCTCATTCCACTTCTCACATACTTTACATACCATTACTTATCCTCCTCAGAATAGTCAAACCATAAACCATCGAGCAGTTTACGAGCACTCTCTAGAGTAACATTTATGTGACCACCACTAGTGAACCCCATCCTTACCGTATCACTGCTGGGTAGTATATAGATAACCCTATCCATGTCAATGAGTATCTTCTTCCCTTCTGTAGTCATATAGTCCTTAATCCTCATACTATACCTCCCCTTACCAAACCTTACTAATAAAGTGAATACTTACATATACAATAGCTCCTATAGCTCCTAAACCTAATAGAAGAGACATTAATTGTATACCTATAACCATTACCACTAACCTTGATTTTCTCATTACTTATCCTCCTCTTCTCTCGTATAGTTATCATGGAACCAGTCTCTACTATACTTAAACAGTTCTTTGTCTGGTAAAGACCACCACTTCTTAGGGTCTACTACATGTAGTATAGCAGGGAACTCTATTATACTCTCTGGTCTATCATCTACTATAACATCAGGCTTATCTATAAAGTGTGTAAAGTATTTCTCTATCTTATGCTTCTTACATACTCTCTTAGCATGATCTCCTCCACTATGTGACCAACATATAAGGGTAGTATATCTTACCTTCCACTCCTTAAGCTTATTCTCTACACCAGGGAACAGTTCATCATGTCCGTTAATAAGAGTATAATCTACATCCACAGCTAAAGTCCTTACAGGCATCCTATACCTCCTCTTCTACTACATCTCCATGTATCTCTATATACCTTAGTCTATACTCATGTGATACTTTAGTTAATATAGGTCTATAATGCTTCATCTTCTTATGTACTGTGTCATGGTGACAGTTATTATTACCATATGATGATGTCTTAAAGTCACATAAGGGTACTGTATCATAATCATTCCATCTACCATTAACATGATGAGCAGCACTATGATGAGGTTTACCTGTAGGCTTATCACCATAAGACTTATGTCCACATATACAGCATGGTTGCTCTCTTATATAATCAAGGTAATCTTCATCCTTTACTTCATTCCTTCTCATCATCACCTTCTTCCTCAATCAGTTCACTAAGTATCTCAGCTGCTACTACAATATGGAACTTACCACCATCTAGCTTTATCTCTGTAGCATACTTAGGATATACTACCTTCATACCCTCAGTAAAGGTAAGGTCTGCATATGAACCGTCATACAGTAGCTTACCTGGACCTGCTTCTATTACAGTACCTATAAGTAGATCTGATGCTACATTAGTATCTACAAATATCCTACCTACCTTCTGTACTCCATCTGGATCTGGCTTAAGTATTAGATAATCAGCGTGTGGTTTAAGTCTTGACATGTTATTCTCCTTGTAGGTTAATCCTTCAATAGCTTGTTAGTTTTAAGTACTTGATATAGACCTGATTCTAATGATGATATATTCTTATGAGGCATCTCCATCTCCAGTAAGGTATTAAGAGTTTCTATTATCTCATGTATAAGAGTACACTCTTGTACCTCTTGAGGGAAGGATGTATTAATGTGTATCTCCTGTTTAGCTGCTATAGAACTACCACATAATACACTACCTGTCTCATCTGATAAGGCCTTGTTCTTCTTTACTATAAACATCTGTCCTAGTATATCTAGTTTAGTGGGTATCTTCATACCTTATCCCCCCACTCTTTAAGAGCCTTCTTAAGGTCAGCGGTGCGGTTAGTCTCTACATACTCATTTCTATAGTCAACCTTATCTATCTTAATGCTTTCCACCACATCACATAACTTCTCTATAGTAGTACATAACTTATCAACACTCCTCATACCATAATCATAGTAATCTAAGTCCTCATACAACTGCTCCTGTAGTTCCTTAACCCTATCCCGTATCTTCTGTGTCATCTATACCCCCCAATCAAGTTTCGCTACCCTATCGTAACATAGCCAACTAATTGCCCATATGGGTAGGAATACAAAGAACCCTATAGTACCACTACCATAACGCATAGCAACCAATCCTATACATACCTGAATACCTATACGTAGTATAACTTTATATATACTCATCTCTTCCTCCCCTTGGAACCACGTTTCTTATGAGCATCGTACTTGTCTCTGGCGTGTACCTTCCTATGACAATTGGCACATAACACAACACACTTGTCAAGCTCTGTCTCTATCCTATCTCCCCAGTTTTGTCTAAGTAAGATAACTATATTATTCTTAGGGTCTTTAGTAGTATGGTCTATGTGATGGAATTCAAACACAGATAGTTCTCTGTCATAAAGTCCACACATGTTGCATCTCCCTCCCAGGCGTTGAATGGCCTTGTCCTTATTGTCCTGATACTTGGTCCACTTCCACTTATCTCTGTACATCTTCCTTCTGGGTGTATCCTCTTTGGAGTTCTTTGCTCTCCATGCTCTAAGGTACGCACTATAACAATGATTACACAGATTGTACCCCTTCTTCCGTCTGTTTGGAGCCCAGTTATCTTCCGTTAGTACCTCGTTGCATGTCTTACAAAAGCATGTGGTCATATGGTCAATCTCCTTTCGTACCCTTATTATAACACGAAGGGGTCCATATGTCAACGAGTAGTATTATACCCACCCCAGTAAGTGTATGATATATGTACTCTTTTACCATAATACCCGTTTCCTGGGTGTAAACCTACTTTTAACATTCGGTCGATATGCTAGCGTTGTCTTCCCTTGGCGCCTAATTGCATCGGCACGAAGATAGCATGGCTAGGACCATATATTATAGCTGCTCCTAGGATACCCTTCTTCTTAGAATACTTAGCATATCTCATAGCTAATGCTGTATTATCACATAAGCAGCCTGTATTGATAGCAAACCTTAAGGCTTCATGGTTAGCAAAGTAATGTACTGATGCCTCACTGTGACAGTGGCCTTGAGCACATGAGCAACCTTCTAAGATAGCCTTATTAAGAGCACCCATAGGCCCTGATGTGTTAATACCATGGTGTACTAATACATCCCATGGTTCTATTATATGCTTAAGAGGTTCTACCTTCCACCCTTTAGGTAGATGATATAGGTCATTGTATGTCTTGAGGATAACATCTGATAGACCCGCTTCCTTCATCTGTCTTTGAGGTATAAGGTCATGGTTACCTAGTACTAGTATACCTTTAGGGAACTCTTTAGTTAATGTCTCTACAAACTTCTTAGCTTTCTTATATTCCTTATCAGGTGATGGTGCATCTGGTTCTGTTGTATGGCGAGACATGGCATGGAAGTCATATAGATCACCTACACATACTACCTCAGCTGCACAACCATAATCCTTATGTACTCTCTTAAGGAAGGATAAGGCTAGTCTATGGTGGTATGGTGAATGTAGATCACCGAATACTAATACTGGTTTATGTTTCTTCTTTTTAACAATACTCATTATACACCCCCTTGTTCCTATGGGAGAGGTATACACTATTGTATACCCAACCCACAAGAAAGGAAATTAATATGGAGCTGTTGTACTGGTATCTGCATTTTCTAACTGCTTCTTTACTCTTGCTTCATACATAGCTTTAAGATCAAAGGTTTGTACTTCAGCCATGATGGTCTTAAGGTTATCTAACCCTGCTGGAGCTTTGATATCATCTACTGCAAAGGCTGTCTTATCTGTTCTATTGATGTGTATAACTGTACCATCGAAGTAACCTTCACCTTTAAGCTCTTCTTTCTCTCTTAAGGCTCTAGCAAAGGAAGCAGGACCTTCTGCTATTGTCATAGTAGGAGTACCTGTACCATCTAAGGTAAGGAAGTTTATCTGCATAGCAAACCTAGCCTTATTACCTTCTTGACACATTACACAGTTCTCTCCTGTACATACACCTGCGAACTTACTGTTAGGATATTCACCTTCCCAGTGGGTATATGTCTCTTGAGGTTCACCTACAAATACACCTGTAGTCTTACTGTTTACCTTAAACCTAGTACGTACTATCTCTGCGAAGTCATCTCCTCCACCTTTCTTAGCCGCTGCTGGTAGATCTAGTTTACTAAACATTACTTTCCTCCTTGGTTAAACTGCTCTAAGTTAAATTGCTCTAGGAAGTCACTCAACACGAGCTTCATATCCCATTTAAGTAGTATCTTCTCATCCCCTGGTGCGTAGAATCCTTTCACTAACATGTTAAAGTTCTCGTGTTTCCATGCTTCTAGTCTATGTAGGAAGCCTTTGTATAGGTAGTCTATATGAGTATATACATTAGTAGCTTCCATTCTATTGGTCTTAACTGATGGGTTTACTACCTGTAGTTCATCTACCTTTATACCTGTCATAGATTCATAAGCCTTAGCATAAGCTGCCATCTGTTCACCTGTCTTAACCATCTTAGAGGGACTATATCTAAAGTATGTATGTTTCTTAGGGTCATATCCTCTTAGATCACCTGTCTTATAATCTATAACTCTTATCTTATCCTTCTTAGTTCTTACTATAAGATCTACAGTACCTCCAAATACATGGTCTAGATGTACTAATGATACCTCTGTACCTATAACCTCCTTCCACTCCTGCTTGTCAATCCATTGACATGTCTCTGTATATAAAGCCTTATACTTCTCTGGTACTTCTACTGTCACGCCTTTGGTGTAGTTCTCAAAGGCATCATGTAACATAGTACCTATAGCAGCAGAAGCATCTCTTATAGCATTAGACTTAGCTATACCTACCTTAGCTCTCCAGTTGTCTAATCCTCCACTATCCCACTTCCATAACCCTAATATAGATGATGGTGATGGATGAGGTTCAGGTCTATGATCATATATACTATACCTAAACCCTGTATCCTTATCTTCCCACTTCTTTATCCTATTCGGTATCATCCTCTTCCTCCTCTAGGTCTTCCTCACATATCTCATGATCATGTCCTTCATCCCACACAAGGCTAGTACACCCACACTCAGGACAATTACACAAATTACCCATCCAACCACAATTAGGACATTCCATACATGCCATTATATACCCCCTTATTCAGCCGCTAGTGGGGGTACATTGAACGATTACCCCCTAACCCATACCCTTACCCCTTATTTTGTTCTTATCAGTCGCCTACATCTCTGACAGATTATACCGCCCATCTTCTGTATAGGCTTATGTCCTAGTAGCCAGCATAAGAATAATCTCATATCACTCTCCTATCTTGCGGATGGCTTCTGCTAAATCATAACACGTTCTTATGTGGCTTCTTATCGCCATTTCAACAGGCTTACCCATGCGTGGTTGGCTCTCATACTTCTTTCTTGAATCGGTTACAACCTTCGCACACTTCTCTATAGTAAGCTCTTCAGTGTGTTTTATAGTCTCTGCTATCTTCTTGCGGAGGAAGGCTTCAAATCGTTCAAGTCCTGTGTCCGATAGCAAATTGTCACCAGTCTCTATATTGTCAATATCTAGGAGGCTATGTGCTTTTGTTCTAAACTCCTCCACTATATCGTCTATATATTTACTCATAACTCCCCCCGTATCTCTTTCTTAATGGCTTCTAGTTCGTCCTTCATGTCCTGCGCACCGATAAGGTAAGCGATCTCATCGCTCGATGGGTTAATACTGTGTATTTGTTTCTTGATCTCGAATATCTTCTTCTCCAACGTAAGCCTATCGAGGATAGAGTCTATCTTGGATAGCCACCAATCCTCTATTCTACATGTTATGATCGCTTCAGATATCCCTATCTCTTTCCTAAACTCTTCTTTTAGTTTCATATCTCCTCCTTAAAAACCATCGTTGCGGGTGGCAGACTTAATGGCTTCTCTGCATGACCCAATGTTGCCAACACATCAGCACCCGCTTCGATGATTCTATTCTGCATTAAGTGCTTCTAAAGCTTCCTCGTGTGTTTCGTAATAGATCTCATCTTTAACCTTGTCTAAAGGTCTAGACCATATGACACCTTCCTCTATAACAAATACAAACTTAATCACTTGGCCTCCTTGTCAATGCGGGACATCTCTTTAAGTATACACTTCATAAGCCCTTCCCACATTATGTTTCATTATGTCGGTACTTACAGATATATACCGACTTATCTATTACTACTAAACCATGATAACTTTGTTATACCTTGACACAATATTAGTATTGTGGACTGTTATCTCCTCCACATATGAGGCACTGTAAACCTCTCTAAAAGTTGCACTACTTTACACCAGAAATCACACTTTGTAGTGTAAGCCGTGTTGCTATCCCTAGAATTTTTTGTTGTCAATGTGTTGCTATCATGACAGTTTCCTTTACACTTGTTCACAAGTGTAGATGTTTTGCACACCTCGAATACATCGAAGCCTCCACCTACTGGGAACCTTCTGTATTCACATCTGTCCATTGTTATCTCCTTTAAAGACTTTCTTTTATTGTATGTCCTATTATACCATACTATGTGTGGTATGTCTACTAGTAAAGTTAATATCTAGTAAAGTTAATAATCATCATCAGGTGTAAATACTACAGTTAGCTCATCCTCTTCCATATAAGCCTCACCATCATCATCACTAAACAAACCACCATGAAGTAATACTCTACATATATCACATAGATGTTTACCATCTAGTAAGGCTTCTTCTACTTCACACATATCTAGTATATTCTCACACTCATCACATGTTAGGTGGTTCATATTATCTCCTTAACCCAGGGAACCTTACTGTTACCCTCTTGTAATTGTTTATAGTATCTCTTAATATACTTCTTACGATATATACCATGAGAAGCTGTTATACCTCTATCCTTACATACATCCTTTAGCTTCTGTCCTTCCATAAGAGAGCATATAAAGGATCTTCTCCATTCATCAAGGGTATCTAAGAACTCAGTACAAGCTACTGTAGATAATGTATTATTGGTGTCTTCTAACCACTCTACGTTAACCACAGGCTTATAACCTCTCTTACCATTATAATATATCTTCCTTAAACAATCAGTAATACACCACCTAGTATTCAACTTCAACAGCTTACGCATAGACAGCTTATCCAGATCAGGGAACTTACATATAGTCTCCCACAGGTGCAGCCTTAAAGCCTCATCTATCTGCTCCATAGCCCAAGCATTACTACTACTCCTAATAGCTGCCCACATCTTGCCATATTTAAGCATATCAAGGTATAAAGCTACCTTCTCATCCCTCGTCAATATCATAATCAACCTCTCCATTCCTCTCCAACCTCTCAGCCTCTATCGTCCACCTCTCCAGCTCAGGATTATCAGCATCCCAATGAATCTCTATCTCCTTACCTTCTCTATCCTTATCAATACTCAACAATATAATCCCCTTAACCATCATTTCCCACCTCCAACCTCTCAATACAGGCTAATAATAAAATCCTCAAACCACTCCATTAGTAATCACCTTTCTTGCACTGAAGGCAGGTAAGTCCCAGCTCCCTCCATGCTTCAACGACGCGCTGTCTATCGTCTATGCAGAATAGAACGTCATAATGGGGTTCTATGTGATAGTGGTATATTTTCTTCTTTACCTCACTGTCTTGTGTACTATCTCCATCGGCTCGCATGTATAATCTATCATACTCTATATGATTTTGACTCAGCCACAGTTCAGTGACATCTCTAAATTCTTCGTACCTACCAGTTACTAGAATAATCCTATAAGCGTCGCTAAATCTCTCTAAGACGGTCTTGCACCAAATATTCAGGGCATCAGTAACACAAGACTCTGAGAAGGATCTCCAGTCCTTATGCGCTCCACTTAAGAAGTGAATTCGATGGTCTATATTTGCAAGCGTCCCATCAATGTCACATATTATTGCTTGTTGTTTCATAATCATTCTCCTTTATACCCAGCGTCACAATATAAACCAGTCACATTATTACTTACTATCCTCTATATATACTATCTTACTCTTACATACCTCAGTAGTACCCCCCATACTTTTGACAGTAAGAGTATAATCATCCTTCCTAATATCCACAAGCATACCTCTCTGAGGCTTAAGATCATCATCACTAGTAGATATAACATTCTCTATACATAACTCATGTCCATCATCAAACCTTATAACTATCTTCCTCATATAACCTCCAATATCCTAGTATGTAGGTGCACGGCTGCCCCTTATGCTCTTATTATACCACACAGAACCTCATTTGTCAAGTAGCAGCCCTTCTCGTCGCTCTAACTCCTTGAAATATATCCACAATTTCTCAGGGTGTTTTAACCCCTCCAATATACACAGTCGAGGCACGTTGATTTTATTGAGGATTTCCGCCCCAAAAGTCCTAAGCCACCGTTTTGCTTCAGCTTTTGAATAACTGTACCCCCTATCTTCCTCATAAGCTACAGGATACTCCATCGTTATGTCCTCTATCGCTTGTATAATAACCTTAATCAATAGCATCCTCTCCCCAGGCTCTAGCTCTTCTATCGGTGTTCTCATACCTCCCCCTCCAGCCCCATAACAGTACGTAGAAGCTGTATATACATCTGTTTAGTACCATTATCTATATTCATCTCATCCCACAACATATCACAAGCTACAAGAGCCTCCCACCTAAGCTTCTCCACCCTATCATCCTCTAGCATAGTATCAGTATCCATGATCTATCTTCCTTTCATTATAAAGTGACATACTATAGCTATAAACACAACAAACATAAACAACTCATACATAAGCCCCATCCTCCTCATTATCCAACATCCACTTACTCATTATACCCAGTAAACACTTAGTACATACATGAACCTCCTCAGCTGGCACCATCCTACCAAACCCCTCCTCATCCCCACTTAACCTAACCTTACCAAACTTCCCCTGAAACACGTAACTAGTCCCCCTATTCTTAAACAACAACTCAAACCTCTCTTTAGTCAACATACCACACAAACTACACCTATCATAAGCCATAACACCTCCTATAAAACATACCCTTTAAACGCTCTGAGAGGCTCACCACTGGACGCAATAATTAGGTGTACCCTTACCCCTCTTTTCCCTCTTTTCTTCACTTTACCCCCAACACAATGCTCATAACAGCCATTAGAACAGCTCCTATAAAGGTAACCAACACGTAATTAGCTACTTTACTAAACCGCCGAGCTTTATTCAGCCGAACGTAGCACATAGCGGGCAACATAAACCCGTCATAAACATCTCTCTCCCCATTCCTGGCATACCATATCTTATAATCTATCTTATTAACTCTAGTGAATATATTCATAACCTACCCTTCCGCATCTCATCAATGCAATTATCACATACCAGTATATCCTTATTAATATCCTCCTCATATACATTAACTAACATAACATCATCACTATCCTCAATACCGCAGTAATAACAAGTACTTATCTCTATAAACCCATCATCAATAGGACTAGCACCCTTATAATCATCATAACCTTTAATACTCTCCACAATCACCCCCCTTATAAGAAGTCAACAATACTATGACATTCATCAAAACACCTTTGATCTAACTCCTCATCGCCCATTTGCACTAGTTCTTCCCGATCATACGCGCAACCCTCCAAGAAGTCAATAGCCTCTTCCCTATCCTTATCATTATCTATGCCCATATAACACCTCCCATATCTTATGTTCAGCAAGATCACATACAGTCTGAGCAATATTCTCATTAGCTTCCAGTCCATCTTCATCCGTAACACTTACACTATCTATCTCAACATACAGCTCAGGCTCTCCACGTTGACCATCAGGCCACGTTGTAATGTCTAACCTTGTTACGGTATAGTCTAACTCACAAGTCCACTCTTTATCATCATATGTTATCTGCCAAGACTCAATCATTTCATACGCCCCTTTCTATAAGCATCATTATTATACTCAGCCTCATCTAACTCATTAATCAATATCTCACCATACATACTAATACCAGCTTCCATCATCTCATGCCAAGTGATCGGCATAGTAAACCCACAAGCCTTACAAGCAAAGCAAGCTACACCTCTATGCACTGTAAGACTAGACTCGAACAGCTTCCCACATTTAATACAATACTTCATAATATCACCATCCTTATCTAATAACATTGTATAACTATTCAACAGCTAACCCATCATGGAAAGCGGACATTCTATTATACAAGTCGCGCTTCGCCACATGTCCACACCTAAACACATCACTTGTGCCACTACCCGTAGAACACATCTGATGTAGACTATAACCACCATACGCACCCGATAAATGATAATTGCCCGCATTAGGCTTATATTCACCATTAACCTTCGTGTAAGGCTCTGTAGCATGTCCTGTACGCTCATTTATAAACCTTACTAGTCTTTCCAAGTCATCTTTAGATATTCTAGTCATAACATAACCTCCCATTTAACCTACATTATACATCTTATTTTAACCATGCGATATACCTATCACGCAGTCCGTAACCTTTTACATTAATTAATGATGCCAACCGATTGACTTTATTCTCAGGTAAGTTATTCTCAAAGAATCTCATTTCCTCATCACCCGCTACAATTCTTTTGCCATTAAGTAAATCCCTCATCTTTTTAGATAAACTGTCCATTATATCACCCCATTAGTTAACTACATTACAAACAATAAACATACTATAACATACCCTAAAACACCTATCAATACCATACCGATTGTATTCTCTATTAGATACCTAGCCATAATCACACCTCCCATTACGTTTAAGGTTATATCCTATACAACCATATCTGATTATATAGGTAAAACCTTAACTTGTTTTAGCTAACTTGCGCTGCTTTACCACCGCATCCATTAATACTTTAGAATCAAGACCTAGCAGGTCTAATACTCGCTCTGCTACCTCAACATGCTTAAATGTAAGCTCTGAAAACGTTTCAACATCTATTACGACCTTTGCTTCATTATTCTCCAACTTCATTTTCTCGTATGCAGTTACTTTAGCCATTATATATCCTCCTTGTTATTTACTTACCAATGATAAGTAAGTCGTTGTTTTACTGCTATGCAATGCCATCCATACCTTGATCATGACTTTAAACCCGAAGTTATCATAAGTCAAGCGTAAAAGGTGCGGAGTACTATCATTTATATGCCCTACTATGTGCTGTGTATTCTTCATACCATTATAGTATGCAAACGTCATGCCAAACTATGACAACGCAATATCAGCTACTTAGAGCGGTCAAGCTAGGGAATAACGTCAAGAGATTGACCACATATTGACGTAATGGCTAACTACCTGTAATGTAATAAGATATACCTATCAAAGTGATAACCATACCCTATCATAATGATAACCATAATACCAGTATAACCTAATGATATCAATAGCTTATACCATATGATAGTAATGATAGTAGATACACTTCGTCCCCCCAATACCCTATACACCCCCGCCACCCATAGAAGGATAATCATCATCACTACACCAGTAGGTAATACACTAGGTGATCCACCGATCGGCTGGCTCATGGCCTTGCAAGCGCCCTCCTCTACAGTCGTATAATAAACCCGTTCATCCACAAGGGGGAGGGTACCCCAAGGGGGCCCCACGGAGGGAGATAGGCAACCCCACCTAATTATAATATTTTATAGCAGTTTCCTGAACATAGTCCATTTAAACAGCCTCTAAGCTACCCTAGCTCACCACACAGGGTACAAATAGACCGAGTAGTTATATACCCTCTATAGACAACATCAATGATATCAACGAGTTACAGAGCTACTACTTGACAAACAGCTAAGTGTATGATATAATGTATGTATAAACAAGACATGACTATAACAAGACATAACACACTCCCTCCTCATGGGCCTTCTGCATCCGTTATACGCCCAACCCCTATATGTCGGTGAAGCACAGAGGATACAACTGACACCCTCCTTAAACTATGGATAAACCACAATACAAGGAATGGGAAATATTTAAAGCTTTCTGCTTATATTACCTAGAAGAGTATTGTGAAGCCCCCTTTGCTCCTATGCATGATGAGTGGATGCAAGCTATCTTTGCAGGAGAGGGTATGGTTATAGCAGCTCCACGTGGACATGCTAAGGCCCAAAGCCTTAACTCCAAGGTACTCACCCCAGATGGATGGTCTACGATAGGAAGCCTCAGTGTAGGGGATAAGGTTATAGGCTCCAACGGTGCTCCAACCGCAGTTATAGCATTACATCCAATAAGCAAGATGGACTTGTATAAGGTATCCACCCGTGATGGCCGTAGCACCCTATGTAACGCAGAGCACCTATGGACTGTAGAAACACCCTCCAACACAGGGAACAGAGAAATAACTAAAGAAACACAAGAACTAGCACAGAACTACAAGGCCCCACGATTGGATAAACGCAGTGGAGAAACATATACAGAATATAGACACTTCCTTCCAAACCCAGCTCCAGTAGACTTACCAGAACAGCATCTACCAGTAGACCCCTATACGCTAGGATTATGGCTAGGAGATGGAACATCTAGAGAAGGACAGCTCACAACAGCAGACCCAGAAATTCTATCATACATACCATACCCTAATACTAAATCCAAATCAGCACAGTATAGGTACCAGATAAAAGGACTCTCTAAAGACCTAAGAAAGGCAGAAGTTCTTAACAATAAGCATATCCCCAAAGCCTACCTAATAGGCAGCATAACCCAGCGACACGCTCTATTGCAAGGCTTAATAGACACAGATGGTACAGTAGCCCCAGATGGCAAAACCTTTAGCTTTTGTAACAAGGACAAGAACCTAATAGACGGAGTGGTAGAACTAGTACGCAGCCTTGGCGGTACAGCCCTTGTAAGTTCTCAGCAAACACGGGTAAACAAATATTCAACCCATTGGTTTCAGTCCTATAGAGTATCCTGCAAGCTATCTAAGGATATCAACCCAGCAAGACTCTCAAGGAAAGCGGATAGATGGCAGGGGAGTAGAACACTAAAGAACGCCATAACAGCAATTGAACCCTACAGCGCAGCGTTAGGCAGATGTATAACAGTAGAAGCAGAAGATGGTAGATACATAACAGATGATTATCTCCTAACACACAACTCTATGATATTCTCAGTCTTTCTTCCACTATACCTATTACTTACAAAGAACAACTGTACAATAGCCTTAGTAGGATCATCTATAAAGAACATACAGAAGAGAAGAATGACAGTTATTATAAGAGAGCTTAAACATAACTCTATGATAATACAAGACTTCGGCAGTATCCTAATAGGTCAAGGCTCAGTAGAAGGTATCGTAACAACCAAGAACACCAAGATGACACCTTATGGTATAGATACTAGATATAGAGGAGAAAGACCTCACTGGCTAATCCTAGATGATATAGAGAACGACATAAACGTAAGAAGTAAAGAACAAAGAGATAAGATAACCCATCAATTCTCTAGCGAGTGGTTCGGCTCCTTACACGCTAAAGGCACCATGATCATCGCAGGAACAGTCTTACACCCTCTAGGCTTCATAAGCACCTTAATCAATACCCAATACAGCGACAGAGTAAACTGGTTCAGGAAGCTATACAGAGCACTAGAAACAACTAAAGAAGGTGTAGAGTACAGCGTATGGCCTGAGCAATACCCCACAGAGAACCTCCTAATGCGCCGTGACGTAGCTCCAGTAGCCTTCCAACAAGAGTTCCAGAACAACCCCCTACCAGACGACATGTGTCACTTCAAGCTAGAGGACATACAATACTACGACAAACTACCCACCAACCTAAGATTCTGCACAGCAGTAGACCCAGCCAAGTCATTAGACCCTGACGCAGACGAGACAGTCATAATCACCGCAGGTACAGATACAGAGAGTAATATACACGTAGCAGACATAACCTCTGATCATCTAACAACAGATAGAATAGTAGATGAAATATATAGACATGCAGATACATGGCATCCTAACCCCTTAGGCATAGAATGTGACGCATATCAACATACCCTCAAATGGTACTTAGACACTAAACGTAAAGAGGGTGGACATACTAACTTCTTCGTAACAGAACTCCACTCAGGTAATAAGCTAAACGCTAAAGAAAGAAGAATCCTAGCCTTACAACCATTCATCAAACTAGGCAGAATCAAGTTCCACTCCACAGACGGCACATACACAGGCTGCACTCAAAAGGGCCTAGTAGACCAAATATGTAACTACCCAGGCAGACACGACGACAGAGTAGACGCTCTATCCTATATCCTAGAAATGGTAACAACCCCCTCAGAAACAGACACACCCTCATACCCCAAAGATTCACTAGGAGAAGTAAAACAAAGATTTGTAGACAAATACCACAGAGAACGTGCAGCTAAACTCAGAAAGTGGCATTCATAAATGAAAAAAGATACCAAACAATCTAAAGACAAGACTTCTAAGCTAGAAGAACAAAAAGAATACCTAGAAATAGCCTCAGCTGACATAGAGGTAGCAAAACTGTATCAACGCGAGAACCAATGGCTTGAGAAATCAAGACGCTACATAGGTTATATCGATGGTATCTATCCCCCAGGCTTAGATACACCATACGTAGTAAACACCTTCTACACCCTCATAAACCTTATAATACCATCTTTATATTACCAAGACCCAGTAATATCAGTAAACTCCCACAAAGATGATGTTATAATAACCAACCCAGATGGCATAACAGAACACTACCCAACAGCTCTAATATGCTCCCTACGCAGTGATATCCTCAACGCCCTATACCCATCCCTAAACATAGGAGATGAACTCCGTAAAGGCATCCAGAACGCCCTAATATACGGCTGGGGTGTCTTTAAAACAGGCATAACAACTAAATCAGAATCCTCAGCACCCTTCAGCCTCCCCAAGAAATCCATCTATGTAACATCCCTATGCCCTGAAGATGTCCTATATGACCCTATGGCAACAGGCTCCTTCGACAACTGCGCCTTCATCGCCCACAGATACACCAAAGAAACCAGATTACTCCAAGACGACAAATCCCTTAAGAATACCAAGAACTTAGAAGGCCACACTATAGAACAAGACACCCCTAAAGGTGACCTATACAAAGCTGTACAACACCATACCCAACGCAAATACACAACTCTCTACGAATACCACGAACAATCAGAAAACAACATAGCAACAATAGCCCAAGAAGACGCAACATCAACCCACCCAGTACAACCAGCAAACCTCCTTAAGCTCGTAACAAACAACAGCAAAACATCAGCCTTCACCCTCCTCCGCTTCTCCACCCTAAACGACAGACTAAGAGGAATATCCACCCTAGGAACCCAAGAAGACGAAGCCCTAGCCATCAACCAAGTCCTAACAGCTCAGATACGCCACATAAACATCTTCGGCGGTGTCTTAGTATACGAAAAGGGTGCCCTAACAGAACAACAGCTAGAAGCATGGCGCATGTCAAGACAAGGTGATATGCTAGAAGTAGAAGCAAACGCCCTAGCAGGCCCTTCAGGAGCAAGAGTAAGAAGAGAAGCTCCCCTCCAAATGGGCGCAGATTACTTCAACTCCATACAATCCTTCTCAGGCCTAATAGACAGAGGTCTAGGAGTATACGACTTCCAAAGCATGAACTCCACCAAACGCAAAACAGCCACAGAATCAGCCTTCGAGCAAGGTACAGGCCGAGTAAGAAGAGACTACCTATTATCCTTCGTAAAACAAGCAGTACTAGACATATCCCAAAAGGTACTAGAACTAGCAGACAAATACTACACCCACAAAGAAATAGTAGAACTAATAGGCTACGACTTCCCTAAAGAACTATGGACAGCCCTACCAAAGAACAACCTCTTCAGCCTAGACCTAGACATAGAATCAATGGTTGTCTTCGACCAATCCATGGCTACAGGCCTAATGCAAGCAACACAGTTCCTAATGTCCAACCCCCTAACCCAACCAACAGCAGCAAGATTAGACGGTGAAAAGATATCCAAGAAGATCTTCAAAGGCTTCGGAGCCAACATAGAATACTTCTACAAAGACTCCGACTTCATCCACAACGAAGCATCAGCCCTAGACGAGAACGAAGCCTTCCTAAACGGTCAAGTAGTACCAT
>Ga0222658_1000358_pt1 | contig 24870 bp, 42 predicted proteins | sample AntAcemetagen476_FD_179830 | JGI IMG/M metagenome (GOLD analysis project Ga0222658, IMG submission 179830) | Saline water microbial communities from Ace Lake, Antarctica - #476 | ecosystem: Environmental > Aquatic > Non-marine Saline and Alkaline > Saline | place: Antarctica: Ace Lake... | reverse complement strand
AGCTCCGAAGTCTATATCAGAGGATACTGCACCAAAAGTAATAGGGCTTCTTTGCCAACTAGTACCATCACCAATAAACAATTCTAATGTATCACTAGCAAAGCCAGCATTACCTGCCGTAGCTGTTGTGGCTAAGATATTAGCTTTAGTGTCTACTGAAAAAGATGACTCGCCAATGTCATCAAATCCTTTTTTAACTAGTGGATTAAAAATTTGTGCCATTAAAATACCTTATAGTAATAATCATAATCAAGACTAGCTCTGTTAGCCCAATTTGTTTCATAACTACTCGATCCCTTAACATAGCGATATTGGTTAGCGGTTGTATCCTCTTTTAAGATGTACCAGTCTCCAGCTCTACCAGTGAAACCATAATATTTAACATCATTGTCTACATCTTTATCGCAAATGTTATATTGTCTAGTTAAATCATCAAGACCTTCTTTTTTAGCTCCACCTCCACCTCCACCGACTGTAACCATCCTTGAAGCAATGACATCAGCTAGTTTTTCATAATCAAATTCTTTTGCCTCTACTGGTTCAGGAAATGAATTGGCTAGTTTTTCATAGTCAATTTCTTGTTGTGTAACGCTTACCTGTGGAGCTGGTACAACAACACTATCTGGCTTTGCAGCTTGTACTTTGATAGTAGGATCAAGCTTTAGAGCACTAATGGCTGTTTTAACCTGTTTAAGTAGCTTACCAAGGTCTTTAATCTCTTCCGTTGGCTGGTTAGTTACTCTAATGTTCTTTGGAAACTCTTTTTGCTTTGGAAAGTTAGAAACATTAAACTCCGTTGGAAATGGAGGTTGTTTTAACTGCATAGGAAAATTACTTACTTTAATCTCTTTTTGCGGTTTAAAAGACTTTAGCCATTTTAAAATTGTCTTTTGAGTAGTTCCATTAACTTTGAGCTCTTTTTCAACTCTTTTCTGATTAGAAACACTAACTATGCCATTAATCTTTTGAACTTTAGGGAAGTTAGTAGTCTTAGTCTTAAAGGTATGAGGCTTCAAAGCAGCAACAACATCTCTACCAGTATTGTAGATGGTATCTTGAATGTTTTTGACTATTTTGTAGACTAATTTGAACTCCATTTAACTCCTTAAACGATATTTCCTAAGTTGTAACCCTGACCTGGCGTACCTTGTTGATCTGCACTGGCTGGGTTGAAGTTTCCTCCCCCTCCTATAGCTCCTTGTACTCCACCAGCTCCTGGAACTCCAGGTAATTGTGGTTGCTTCATCATATTCAGTTCTTGTTGAGCTTGAATATATTTAAAGTGACCATCAGCATATTTCTCTAATATTTTTTGAACTTCTGGAGGTAATGTTTCAATTTGCCCAAAGTAGACATTAGCAGCCATCATTAAGTCTTCATGTTGGTCTCTGATTTTAATCTCAGGCAACTGACCTCTCTCAATCATAGCTATGTCTTTTTCAGACTTCTCATCTATGGAAACTATAACATTCTCTACGTTGTCCATATCTGGAGTAGCATCAATAAGAGCTTCTACGATCGGGGTTATATTAACCTGAACATCTCCTTGAGAAGCAGACTCTACGCTTTGAAGCACCGTGATAGTGTTTTGGAGAGAAGCCTGTCTTGAAGCTGGGGTCTGTTTTTGAATCTTATCTGCATTAACTGAAACCGTGAAGTTAGCACCAACTAATTCTGGGTCTATAGTGATTAGTTCACTAACTCCTCTTTTACCAGTAACAGCAAATGATTGTTCTTCGGTAACGTATTGGGCATTAAGTTCTAGGAAGTGTTCACCAAGTTTCTTGAGCACTTGCTCACCGAACAGATCAATAATCATCTTCATGTTGGTGTCAATATTGGCATCAATAATCTGAGCACCTCTAGCAGTTTGATTAACCGACTGCCCAGATCCACCTGCACCAGATGAATAGAGTGAAGAAATACCGCCAGCTTTTTCAATCTTCTGACCGAGATTTTCAGCCATACCGATTGCAGCTCTAGTATTATCTTGTGTTCTAATCTGTTGAATTTGAGAGGCATCACCCATAACTCGAATAACTCCATCTGGGCGTTTTCTAAATTGCCAGTCAGGTGTCTGAGAAGCAGCTGATCCAGCTACCCACATATCAGAGTTAACCTGTCTAATGTTGGTCATTGTCTGGTTTAGAATTTCAGTAGAAGCAATTTGAAGATCGCCTACAACATCAACTAAAGCCAGTGCGTGATACTCATCATCTTCTGGGAAAGGGCAAAACTCAATAAATGGGTAATGACCGTGCCAGTAAGGTGAAGTTGTGTCAGTGTTAATAATTTGATTTTTAGAAGTCTCGCTACTATCTCCAGAGCCCATTTCCTCAAGAGGCATGTAGTACATTTCACCATCGTTGGTGTGCATACAAATTAAAGGAACTGAGGCTTGTCTAAATGTCCACTTATCTTCTGAGTCGTAGTCAGTGGCTTTTTCGTGTTCGTATTCAAGTAATTTATCAGTAACTCCAGATTTCTTTAAGACAGCTAAAAACTTTTTACTCCAGTAAGGTTCTTCACCTTTACTCTCAAGAGATTCGTTTTCATCAAGCATATCACCGACACTCTTATCTAATAATTCAATTAAGTAAGGTTGATTATAAAGTGATGGGATATTTCTATTAGGAACCAATAAGTTGTTATAGCGAACAAACTCAGCATCAGCTCTGTTAGTGATGTCTCTAAGGATTTTCCTACGAGTTTCTTTTTGCTCAACTTTTTGTTCTTCTGCCTCATCTTGAAGATCAGTGGCACCATTAACTTTCTCAATTTCAACAGGGACATCTTCAACTTCTTTAATCTCAATAGCTTTTTGATATTTCCAACCAGTTTTACAATAGCCTTTACCAGCTAAATAAGCTGAGAAGTACATTCTATAAAAAAGAGTAGTAGTCATTAGCTCGCCAACCTCCCAGTTAACAAACTGTTGATTTACTTCACGAGTTTGAATATCAGCACCATGGCGAACATCCAAACGAATGGCACTCATAGATGGATTTGATCTGGATAAATAGTTACGTACTAGAGGAAAAACCTGTGGGTCGACCAATGAATAATCCCAATCATAGTTATCGTCTACGTTAAGAATACCTTTATATAAGTTTTTGTTAACTTCAACTCTGTCAAATGGATCTTGGTTAAGATCTTTGCACTGGTTATATTTTCTTCTAATGATGTCTGGTTTATTTGATTTTTTAGATTCTTCCATATATCTCCAATATTAAGGTTTATTTACTCTCTTTGTGACTCTTACATCTACCACTATATCCTGCTACAAACAAAGCCGATTTGAGTCGCACGGTGCCTAATACCCTCATATATTGTCTACGACTAAGTTTAACTACCTTAGCAAGAGAGCCGTGGTCTATCTGGTAGCCATTGTCCCTAAGTAGCTGAAACATAAAAATTAACTTTTCACGCTCCTCAAGATTACATAATAGTTGGACAACCATTTCCTCATACTGCATATTATCTTGCAGTCTTTTATTTTCTAAACCACTATCACCTGGCTCATATTCTAATTCACCATTCTCAGCTTGTTTTTCAAGTTGCGAAAAGTTTATAGACATAGGAACAAAGTCACCAAGACCTCTATGTAGTTTCAATCTTTTTTTTCCCACTTGTCTCCTTAATCACCAACTTCCCATTAACAACTTTATAGGGGGCAGTCATTTTACGGTGTGTGTTAGTTTTTTCTTCCATTGATAAATGATTACGGGATTTTATGTTTTGCCTGTAGTGAAGAAGAGTATTAGCTCTGGCAAAAGTGTAACCATTAAACTTAGCTCTTACCCAAAAATCCCAATCCTCATAAACAGGAAGTTGTCTAAAACCGTCTAGTTTTTCATAAACAAAGCGGTGCATCATAGAGGTGACTACTAAGCCACAGGATTTACCCATAATGTATTTGGCTGTTATCTCTTTTGGAGAATCAACCAATTTAGGTTTCTCTATATGACCAAACTTTAAAACATTTGGATAGGCAATATCAACCCTATTGATAACTCTGCCACACTGCTCTATAAAGTCAGGAGCTAATTTATCATCAGCATCTAAAAATAAGAGTAGCTTCCCAGAAGACATTTTAACTCCAATATCACGAGCCTTAGCTACGCCGACATTACTAGGTAGCATAATAGAAGTAGCAAGAGCGTGAGCCCTAGGATCCTTGGAACAATCATCAACCAGAATAACCTCCTTCGGAGATACGGTTTGTGCTTTAATTGAATCCATACACGCAATAATTTGTTCGATTGGTTTGTTATAAGATGTTACTATGATTGATAAATCAGCCTTCATTGTTTTTTAACAGTGTTTTTCTTACCACCGCCATACTTTCTAACTACCGATTCATTAGTTGAGCGAGTAAACTTATGAATATCTATAATCATAGCTTCTAAGTTATCCACTCTCTCTACTAAGTCATTTAATGCTAAGGGTAATGCTCTTATCGCATCCCTAGTTCTTGGGTCTAACATTATCTTGTTCTCCTACTGATGCTCTTTTTACTTGTTAAATGTCTTCCTCCCTTAGTAGCCCAGGCTGGAGCATCTTGCTGGACTTGATTAAACGCCTCTAAGTTAAGGAAGAAATATTCCATAGCTGTAGAAGGATGGGAGGTAAAATCATGGATTGGTTTAACAATAGGCGTGGTTGCCTGTGAGTCTTCTTTTCTAGTTGGATAGCGATACATCTTAAAACATTCTAAAATAAACTCAGTCCTATGGTTAGCGTTAACTTCAATACCTTGCTTTAGGTATCTTTTAGTAATGTCTCTACGAGTAAGAAAATCATTTTGAGTTGTTGATTGAACGAATACTCCAGCTTTTTGTAGCTCTTCCATGGTGGTGGTAGATTTAACAAAAGATCTTTTTCTAACATCAGAGTCACCAAAGTGAATGGCAGGAGGTAGTTGTGCAATATCAGCAAAAGCTTTTAGGTCATCATCATTGTAAGTAAAACTAGAATCTATCTTCTTGCCAAACAAAGGGAAGTAGAACTGGATAATCTGTTGTTCATTCTGATAACCATCAATTAAACGAGCTTTGCCGTTAGCTGGGTTAATCTGCCAGAAGAGGAAAGCAGTACCATCTAGTCCATAGTCACCTGAACAATAAAGCGTTTGGTTAACCAAGTATGGGAAGTCCCCATAAGAAGCGTTCTCTATCTCTGGGTAAACTCTGCCTGTGATAGACAACTCCCAGTTAATCATAATCTCTCTGTTAAAATCTTCAACAGACCTACGCTCTCTCTGTTCTTGAAGCCAAGCTTTAGTTTTACGAGGGTCTAGGTGGTAGGGTAGAGTAATAAGTTTAATCTTCTCTCCATCCTTACCAAAACGAAGTCTCTTAGCTTTACCTGGCTTAATACCAGGCGTAGTTAAAACGATACGACAGTTAGTAGTATCAGCAGTTGATCCCCAAGCAGCAGTGTCATTATCCCAGAAAGCAAACTCATCAAGTAAGATAGCTCTTTGGCGACCACCACGTGAAAAGTTTTGATTGCTAGACTCACCACCGATAGCGTTACCATTATCAGGGTTAATCAAACTCATGTAAGTAAAATGCTTATCTCTATTGAAGCCCTCAGGCATAATAAAGTCTGGCAACCTAGTCACCATATAATCAATCTTACCGAATAATGATTCTTCTTTGTTCCCCACGACTCCACCCCTACGGTTATCAACGTAGTCTTCTTTACGAGAACCAATCAAGAAGTTAGAAGCTGGTTTAAAAAGCCACATCCAAATTAAAACACCAAGAGTTGTGTAGGTAGCACCCATTTCACGACATTTTTCAATAAAAACATCTTCACCGTTGTCTATAGCGTCAACCATAGTACGAATCATGCGTTTTTGGAAGCTAAATGGTTCAAATCTAAAGTGGAATGGTTCTATTTTAGGATTAAAGGTGTAAAGAAATGTCTCGAAGAAGTAAACAGGGTCTTCTTTTGCCCTTTCTTTCATCTCTAGGAAAGTTTTTTTAAGGTTTTTTTGTTCTTTAGGGGTTATTTGTGACAGTTCCATATATTTAGAATAACACACAGAGTGTTATTTATTCAATACTGTTTTATATTTCCTTTCAATAAACTCTGGACTAAAATTCTTTTTAGCTAAATTAAATGCAAAGCTTTTACTAGGAGGAAGACAAGCCCATTTATCTATTTTTTTAGCTAATTCTTCTATAGAAACAGAATAAACATCCAATAAAACTCTTGTTTGCAATTTGTGGGTTACTTTAGCTCTTACTAGCCACCGACCTGGTAATAAGCGATTATTTGGTGAAATATCAGGCATCATTACTGGAATACCAGACATTAAAGCCTCATTAGTTCCAAGTGAAAGACCACCATACCTTCTAGGTAAAATAAAACCATCAAAGTTAAGAAACAAATCAGAGTTCTTATCAATATTGCCTATACGATAAGTTACTCTCTTATCATCTATGATGTACTCTTCTGGTAGCTTGTGCTGAGAGTGAATTACTAATTCGTAGTTTTTAGTAGTTAAAGGAATAGCTTTAAGAAGATCCAAAGTACCATTACGATCACCAGCAGCAAGAGTACCAATAATGTGCAAAAATCTCTGTCTTCCTTTCTTTTTGAAATTAAGTATTCTTGCCTCTTCAAACTCTTCTGGTTCAATAGGTGGTGGTAATAAATAAACTTTGTCATCTCCAAACCTCTCTTTCATTTCTTCTAATTTCCAATAGCTAGGCATTAAAAACAAATCTGGTACTGGTAGCCAAGAAGCAAAGATATTTTCACAAAACTCATAATTAGTTTGAACAATTGTTTTAATACCACGCTCACGACAAGCATGAATAAAATAAAAATTATATGGGTTTTCTACAAACAAAACACTATCAACTCCATATAACCACTCGTTAATATGATAATTTTTAGGAAAACCTTTAGTGATCATTGAATCTTCTGGGTACCACTCTGGATGAAACTGTTTGTTCTTTGAAAAGCCAGTAGAATCAACAATCATCACCTTGTCTGGTTTAAGCATTTCGTAAAGTCGTTTAGTTTGAATACCTATGCCACCATTATTGGCAAAAACTACCAAACCTGTTCTTTTACCCATTTATGATCATCCTTCCTGCCATCAAGATTGTAACTTCTTTTGATTCCACCTTCTGGATGATAAATATGAACCTTCCAGTCGTTCCAACCTTCAAGTCCTTTATCAAGACATTTATTGATTAGTTGACCATAAGCAAAATCCTCAATAAAGCAATTAGATCCAGGTGAAAACAAATCCATTATCTCTCTATACTTCGCTGTACTAGCAAGATGTGGTCGCTGGCTCCATTGAAATGTTTTTATAAAATCATCTTCTACTTTGCCAAACATTAAATATTCATGTTCTTTTGGAATAAGCTCTTCAAAATGAAAGCGAATAACGTTAGATTTACCAGATCTTATGTAATCCTTGCACTTTTCCCAATCAATTGTCCTATCAGGCGTTAGTGGCGTATCATGCTCTACATAAAGAATCATTGGCACCTTTATATGTTCAAGCACCACGTTCATCATCCCAGACTGATGAATATGCTTATCAAAGATAACGGGCAAAATGTTCTTATATTCAAAGTTGATCTTCCAAAGCAGTCTCTTTTGAAACTCCTCATAATCAGCTCTTCGATCTTCTTGCTCTTCTCTAACCCCATCCATTGTTATTATTATTGGAGCATCTGGATGGTGAACTCTAATTGAATTTATAGTCTCTTCAATCATTGCTGTATCTGGATGTGATTGTATTGGCGAAACTGGTATAACAACCGCAATCTCTTCTTCTTTAACTCCCAAGTCTTGCTTAATTCTCTCCTTTAATTGATATTTTTTATTTATCCACCAAGCCATGACTTTATTATTCATATTAGGATAGTCAACGCTTTTCTTAATTAGCATTTTTAAATCAGCATAATCAGTAAAAGTAGGAAAAGCTAAATCACTAAATAACTTTACAAAATAATTTGATCTAAAAGATTGAAGTGGCTTAACATCATCAGCTATAGGACAACAGCCAGCCTCTAATGCCTCATAAAATCTAAAAGTATCTACTGACACTGCTCCTGGAGGACAAGGAGCTGTTTTAGATGCTGCCAAATTAGTAAGATATTCTGTTCTACACAAACCCCTAGCAAAACCATTAGTTTCTTTTATCCATCCATTATCTAAAGGTCTTAGTTCCTCTGCCATCATTTTTCTACGAGCATGAGTAATTTGACCAGAAAAGAACCAATTCATTGTTTTTGGTTTAATTCCAATCATTTTTAACTTATGACGAGTTCCTGGTGGATAGCCCAAAGGAAAAAAGTAACCGCCATTGCCATACTGAGAATAAAGAATCATGTTTGGATGTTTTAGTTTATTTACATTAAACTTACATTCTTCATCACTGGTAATAATAACTAACACTTTTTCAAATTTATTTAATTCCACATTGATTTCATCGGTCACATCCCACTGGTAAGCTCCAGGAATTACAAAAACCATTCTATCGGTTTGTGGGATGTCACTAAAAATGTCTTTAATGAACTCGTGATCCCAATAACCAGTAGCAGGAACATCCTTTTTTACTGATAAATAGATAATTGGTGTCATTATTTTAGTTTTCACTCGAGGTCGACCTTCTTATGGTGCCAAAACCGTCTTTTCATAGTAGAGATGAACCTCATGTTGATAATCTAACAGCGTTTCAGTGTATCCAAGGTCTTTTATCCAATTTCTCAGGTCATACTGGTAAGTTCCATACTGTCTAAACATAAATTCTGGATGAAGTGATAGCCAAATCTTTGGGTGATGCTCTCTTAGGGTTTTTTCAGCTCCACGAAGAACGTTCCACTCAGAACCTTCAACATCAAGTGAAAGTGCTGTTGGAATACCAGTGTTTATAACCATGTCATCTATTTTAACTTCTGGAGCATTTCTATCTCTAAGTTCCATAAAACCATGATTTTCAGTGATTTCTCCATTAGCGTGTGGTGGAAATCCAGTAAATATAATCTCATTAGTGGTTCTATCAGAAGCAAAACCAACATAACACATTGGTGATGCTAAATCATTAGCCTCCCAAATAGCTTTAATATTAGACCAAACTCTTATTCCAGGTTCAAATAAAATAACTCTTGATCCCCATTTTTGACATAAGGCTGGCATATCACCTTCTTCTGCACCTATATAATATAGAATATCGTCTTTACCCAAATGCTCGTGCATTGAGTCAAGTCGTTTTTCCTCCCAAGGTTTAGCCCATTGTTTAGCTCTATGCTCTGGAAGTATTAAATCCCACTTTCTGTTAACTCTTATTGATTTCATTGATGACATCTAGTATCTCCTTTGCTCGGTTAGTATAATTAGCGTTTTTCTTAACGTATTCGTGACCAAGTTGCTGGATTCTTTTTCTGTCATTCTCTTGCTTGAGCCACATATCTACTTTAAGCTTAACATCGTTTAAATCTCCAGCCTTGTAGACTCCAAACAAGTTGGTTGGGAGATCATCTACTTTAGGGTGTAAGAGAAAACCGCCCCTGCCAAGGGTCTCGGTTACTCTATCTGACCAATATCTTGGTCTTGATCCGAAACAGCTGTCTCCAACCACTACCTTAGTTGAGGCATACAAGACGTTTAAGTCGTGTCCCCTTACGGTTCCAAGACCGTCTCCCCCATAGTGACCGAAACGGGCTCCATAGGTTTTTTGTAAGAACTCAACTAAGGCGGGTCTAAAAGGATACTCGGGGTGATAGCCCTTTGAACCAACAAATATAATTTCATGTGGGAATCTAACTGGGTCTGGTGCTGCCATATAGCAACCACGCTCATCTACGCCCGGTTTAAGATAAGTCCAGTTAAGATTATGTTTCTCATAAAGCTCTACTGCCTCAGGAGAAGCATCAGCCATAAACATGTGATCTACTTTCCAGGTAGCTTCTACTCCGACATCTTTTTCTCTCTCAAGCCAAGCCCATCTATCAAGATGAACTGAGATTACTGGGATACCTTGTCTTTTAAAACTAGCAAATAATTCTTCTAACTCTGGTATCTCCCAACCATGTGTATGAGAATACACAAGTAGATCTAGTTGAGGTGATACTCCAAAAAGATCTGCTGATGTTATCTTATTCTCTTGAAAAGCCATGACGTTATGTCCTAGCTTGTTAAATGCCCAGGCTCTATCGTTCTCTGTTGAGTGTTTAGCTTCAAAGTTTCCAATATAGCCTATGTTCATATCTCCAGTATATACATATTTATAACTGTTGACAAGCGGTATGTCATTAGCTATAGTAGAGGTAGTAATAAATAGAAGGGAATTATGAAAGAAAACACAATCTTGGACTCAGTAATCGAGCGTAAGAATCACTATCAGGGCAGGATGGCAGAGAATATGGTAAATATTATTTACTTTACTAAGCTTAAAGCTGTTAGAGAAGCTGCTAGAGACGAGCTTAAAATTGATACCGAAGAGCGAGCTGCTATGAACAAAGAAGTTATGCAGGCTGATAAAGCTATTGAAACTGGCAACGACAACATAGAAGCAGACAAAATGTTAATGTCTGCCTTTGATGATATGCTTAAAGATCTAAAATCTAAAAAATAAGATACCGCTGAAAATATAAGAAGACCTCCTTAACGGGAGGTCTTTTTTTGTTTCTAAATCTAAAACACACTACCACTGACCATCTCATCATAATATTCTTCTCTACCACTTTTTGTCCTAGTAGAATCAGCTAACATTAACAACATTACTATAATGATAATTATCCAAACTAATTTTTTGCTCATAGGGTTCCTTTTTTAAAAAAAATATATAATTTTTACAGACTTTGATGTTTGTGGTTTATAGAACAAACAAATTCATGTCTACCGTCACCTGAAAACTTAGTATGAGCACCCTTAGTCTTGATCCTCCCACAGACATCGCAAATACAATAGCGATCACAAACGTGGTTCTTTATAAGGCGATACTTCTTCCACCTAGCTTTAGAAGCAGTCCTCGCTGACTCTGATCTCTCTTGTGGTGACATAGACTTAGCTCTAGCAAAACCACCCTGCTTAGAGTGTTCTTTGATGTTTTTATTCATTTTTAACTTTCCTGTGACATCTGGATACGTGCCTATTATAGCATTTATACGTGCCTATGTGAAGGGGTACGTGCCTTTGTGAGTGTCTTTAGGGTCACTATATACATGGGGAGAGGGCTCCATCTTTACACCCCCACCATAACCCGACAGTGTCTTTCTGGGTTTTTATTAGACTACCCCTGCCACGCCACCCCTCATACTACCTCTGGTACACACACGCCCACGCCCACGCCCACGCCGAGCACGCTATAGGTATTGTACTTGAGGGGTTTTGCTACTTGACCCACGATCAGCTCGTGGTACAATATAGATAGTATTAAAGATGTACGCCTCAAGGCGTAGAAGGATGAAGGATGTTAAAAGAATTAGAGGGGATATTCTACCTCGACCATAATATCAAGCTATACATACCCAGCACAATAGATGTAGATAAAACTATCGATACATCAAGTTATATTGATCTAGTGAGCAAAAAGTTTGCAAGCTGGTTTGGTGGCTTTACTGATGCTCAAGGCATAAGACCCGCTAGAGGTGGATGGCTAGCCAAGAATGGCGAGGTAGTAACCGAGCAGGTGACGATAGTCGAGAGTTACGCTTCACCAGAGGCAGTAGCCGAGCATATTGGCAAGGTGCTAGCACTAGCCAATAAGATCAAGAAGGAGCTAAAACAAGAGGCTATCAGCCTCGAGTATAATAACAAACTCTTTTTAGTTTAGCTTGCTACAGGGTAGCTATTATACTCTAGCTAAAACTCTAGCTAGCTACTAGCTACCCAATACAATATAAATACAAGAATATATAACACTATGAATAACACAATTAAAATATATGGGGCGAATAACCCAGATCATAAGATCGAGCTATACCGCTTCGCATCATCATTTTATGCTCGGCTAGTTAGTAACGATTGTTTCAATATGGTTTATGTCGATAGTATCGACAACAGGGGCAACGGGTCTTATATCGAGGCTATGCAGTTTATAAATAAATACCAGAGGGGCGAATAATGAATAATACAATCACCAGAGACCAACGAGTCAAGATACTAAAAGAGGTACTAAAAAAATCACTAACTAGAGACCATACCTGCGAATATTGCGGTACTAAAATTGAGGCGGGATATTGTCAAGAATGTGACGATACCGCTCACGATATGGGTATCGATTTATATAACTAAAATATCAGGCGTAAGCCTGGGAAGATGTAAAAATGAATATAACTAAAAAAGAGCTCGAATATATAACTGATGGGTTATTAACACTTGAAAGAGAATATCGAGTCGAGGATAAAACCATAATTGCCGATAATATCTGGCAGTTATACCTAAAAACCCTCAGAGTTAAAACTATAAACATCAAGTAGTGTAATCATTAAACACTTGATAAGATAACCCGCTATAACAGGCGGGTTATTTAGTTTTTGATCGCATTAGTTTGATTGCGTCAGCCAATAGATCAGGCGTTATATTAAAATTGTTTGTTTGGTTTAGTGCTGGTGCGGTATCAATATAGCCGTGCTTGCCCTTTAATAAAAACATTGAGAAGATAGGGTTTAGCCTGTTAGTCATGCCACCCTGTAAAGCCTTGTCTTCCTGCATCATCCGGATATATTCTAATATGTCCGCTACCTCTTGCCACTTATCCGCTAGCTCATACAATCTGGAGCGACTTATACCAATATGAAGGCATAATCCCACTATTGATGGGATCAATTTGTCTTCTTTTGGGGCGTTGAGTATTTTATCAACATAAGACACGCCACCATCTATCAAGACGGGTTTTGTGTATTTAGTTTTGGATAGTGAGATTTTCTGCCGAGTAGTGAGAGCTAGTGCCTTGGGTTTTTCAGTCATATAAATACATATTACAGTATAGTGTCCGATTGTGTAAAGTCTTGAATCTGTGTAATGGTTACACTACTCGGGTAAAACTGCTACTTGCAACGAGCCGTTAGTCGTGTATAATAATCCATAGATCAAGCAAGAAAAAACAAATATAAAAATCGCTTGGTCAGAAAGATGTAAAGATGGAAAATTATATTTCCTACATAAAAGAAAATACCCTTAGGTGTGAAGCATCACATCGAGGCGGTGGTATTGAAATCAATCTAGCAGAATTGCTACCAGATGTTGAAGAGCCTCTTATGTCGGCTTATCAAAATTATCTAGGTGGTGGTATGTTGGGGCGAGTAGTATCTAACTGCAATTTTGACTACTCAAAACTGCCAGCAAAACAAAAATTGATGGTTGAAGAAATGGGCGAACAGTTGAAAGTCTATTATCACGATATGACAAATGCCCCAGAAAATGCTTGGGAGCATCAAGAATATATTAAAAATCAGGCTATGCCAGAAAGTGCTTATTAAAATGTCTTATAACACAATAAAAGAAATCAATAAAAATGTATGTTTCAGGTGCAAGAGTACCAGAAACACAGAGAGCGTCGAGCTAGTAATCAAGGGGCGAATAGTCTCAACAGGTTATTACTCTTGGATCAATAGACCTTGGCAGAGTTTCGACTTCGCCTCGGCTATGGAAAAGGCTTGGGGTAGTGCCACACTATCAACACACCACAACCGATTGATTAAAAAATGGATTGATAACGGTGGTCGTAGAGCTATAAAAAGAATTAGCGACCAAAACAAAACCACTGCAATGGTGGCAAGTCTCGGGGCTATATTCGGAGGCAATCAAAAAGAGAGCAACGACTGGAAAACTCGGATGCTTAAAGCTGGACTACCTAGTCTATCAATGCCTAGCGACTGGGAAACCTTGAGCGAAGACGAGAAGACAATCAGGCTCGACAAAGTAATAAAAGAAATGGGGAAATAATGAATTTCTACAAAATAAAATACCCAAATGGGGCAATAAAAGTAGTTAGTGCCGAGAGTAGCTTAGAGGTCATAAAAAAATATGATTTATGCACTAGAGAAAATGACGCTACTACCATTCATAAATTAGAAGGCGAGCAATTATCAATAGCAATTAGTGGTGTGCCAGAAGGAGAGAACTAAAATGAAAAACAAAAAACTATTCGAGGTTAAAAACCTCGATAAAACACTATCAAAACATGCTCGCAGGATTGAAAGCCTAGAGGCATTGTTAAAACAGCAAGAACTAGACTATCACGATATTTTAGACTCGTACGCTTGGCAGGCAGTAGACACAGAAGTTGAAAAGAGCCTACAGCTGATCGAATCAATGGGAATCAAGCAAACAGATAGACAAATTGCTCGGATCATAAACCAGAAGACCAGAGACGCTATAGTCAGAAGCCTTGAGTTTTATGAGATAGCTAAAAGCTACGACACAGCGTTTTTTATGGCTAACTATATGAAGACAATCGAGGGCATGGTCGAAATATTAGAAACTAATAAAGAGAGGTTAAAATAATGCAAAAACTAAAACGAGAAAACGAAAAAATAATTTGTGCACATTGTGGATTAAATCCTAATTATAGCCAGTCAAAAGAACAACAAAAATGGGAACGAGATTATATTATAAAACATGGCAAGTGTAATGCTTGCGATAATGAGGATAATTAAAAAATGACAAAACTAAAACCAGAAAATCAAAAAGATATTTATTTTTTAGCCGAGACTATTGGCTATTATTTAAGCGAAACTTATGAGGAAATGGACGCTTGGGATTGTGAACACTTAGCAATGAACTTATTAAATGATTTAGAAATTATTAGCCCGAAATGGCGAAAGGATAATAAAAATGTCAGACAATCAAAAATTAAAGATTGAGTTTAGCGAAGAAGATTTACAGGACTTAATGGAGGGTAAAAGCTTTAATTGGACTTATGAAACCGACAAAGGCGAAAGCATAGATATTTATTTATATAATGAGGAGGCAAATTAAAATAATGCAAAATAAACATATAAGAGCCTGTAAAGCCTTAGGCGTCTATCCAATAATTAAAGACAGACTGGAATATTTAATGGGCGAAATAGAAGCCGAAAGAATAAGTCAAGACGAAATCCTAGAACTTCAAGATTTAGCCGAGTATATAGACACAGACAATAATTTATTATTACAATGGGCAGGTGTGCCAGAGGGGAAAAAATGAGCAAATTACAAATAGACACCTATAACAAACTCATCGACTTGCTGGCAAGAGAAGCCAACAACACAGAAAATGAAGATGATAAAAAAGAATTATTAAACATAATGCTTGAACTAGACACGATAGGAACATACTAATGAAAATAGAAAAAATAATCGAAATGTTATGCGATGGCGATAACAATAAATATCGAGATAAAGTTAATATCAAGGCAGTAGCCAAGTGGTATGCAACCATTACACAAAAAAAGAAAGCTAAACCACTAGACAAATGACGAACAGTCTGTTATTATTAGTTAATGATGAAAGATGAAAAGATGAAAAACAAATTACAAAAACAATATTGCAAGAAATGTGGATCAGAGATGATCTATGTCGATCACTGGGAAGATGATGGCGATCTAGGTAGCCATGAGCCTTATTTTGAGTGTACTAATGGTTGCTTAGACCCAGAAGAGCCAAAAAGAATTGATACTTGTACAGAATATGACTCAATAGTACCAACTGACAGCAAAGAAAGCGAGATTTTATGAGTATAGCTATGTGTCCTAATTGTGGCAAACAATACGATCAAGATTATGAAGTAGAACACGAAGAAATTTGTGAAGAAGAACAAAAGGAAAATAAAACAATGAAAGAAAACATTTTAGAACTATTAAAAAAAGAGCTAGAAATAGCAAAGTTAAAAGAAGATATAGCAAAAAGAGAGTATGAGGGAGCTGATACAGCAGATATTGGAAGATATGCCGTCCTGTACTCTTATTATACAAGAGCTCAAGGCTATACAAATGGACTACTTGAGGCGATTGATTTAGTAAATAGAATTAAGGAGGATTAAATGCCAATTATAGATACATTTGTGAACAAACATATTGACGCCGAGCTAATCAGGCTCAATAAAGAGAGAGAAAGCGATCACAAATCAAGTGGGAAGCTATCAGCTTCTATGCTTTATCAGCCTGTTAGGTGGCAACTACTCAAGAACTTAGGGGCAACCCGTAAAGAGTTTGACGCCTATACTCTAGCAAAGTTTAAACGTGGCGTTGATGTTGAGGAATGGTATGTTACCCAATTAAGAGAGGCTGGCGTCTTAGTAGAGCCTAAAGCTAAAGATGGTCAAGATTTTGTAGAGTATAGAGATTGTGTTGGCTATATTGACTCGGTTATTGATACCGACAAAATGCAAGCCAAGAAAGGCATAATTCCTAATGAGATCAAATCAGTGACTAATATGAAAATGAAACGCATTAAAAAAACTGGTATTGACTGGCATTATAAGATCCAAGCCTGTTTATATGCTCTAGCTATGGGCGTTGATCATTATGCTGTCACTGTTATTAGCGCCGAAGACTTGAGGTCTGATATGCAAATCTTTCAAACAAGAGAGATGAAGCGAGACGTTGACCACGCCATTAGTGAATACATGAAGGCTATGGAAAACTGGAAAAAGGATCATTCACTGCCAATGTTTGAAGCTAACGAACACGTCAAGTGGACTGGTAATATCAAGTACGCTATGTTTATCGAGGATTGGGTTAATGACTCGTGGGCTATTAAAGAACTAGAAAAATTAGGAAAATTATAATGAAAAGATCAGACATGAACTTTAAATCAATAAGCGATCTAGGACTGGTATCAGCACTAATGACGCTAGGATACTCACCTCACGATAGGAATAAAGAGGGTAGAAGGGTCACTTTTATCTTTGAAACCAATGACGAGATAGAGAGAATAGAAAAAGACTTCTTCAATAATAGATTAGATGTGGACGCAAGAACTTTTCACTCAACTATGAAGTCAGTAAAAAATAGCATTTACAGAAAGGAATAATGAAACATCATTTAAGCGAATTAGCATTTAGGTTTTATCTTTGGACGTGCAACTGCACCAGAGATGAATATTATGAATGGATTGAAAATAACATTAAAGTAAATAAGCCTAAAAAATTATCAGATTTTCAAAAAGAATTATGAAACACTTTAACCAACAAGAAAACCAATATATCGCTAAGCTAATTAAAAAGGCTAAGGCTAAACAAATAGAAGAAATGATTAAAAATATTAACAAGCTAAAGAAAAAACCAGGACACAGTTTAGATCATCAAGATTATTATTATCAAGCTATAAATGATGCAATAGCTATACTAAAGGATTAATGAAAACAGAAATTGATATCGTAATGTTCTTATGGTACACAATTGTTTTTTTAATTGGATGGATGATAACTGGAGACTTTTGGGGTACATTTTTGATTATATTTCTAGCAAGTTTTAGAATTAACATTTAAGGAGATAATGAATATGAAAACAGACTTATATAGACTTTTAATAATGGTATTAACATTCGCTCTTATTGCTGTTGCAGGCTTAATTATTTACACGATTGTCTGGCAATATAGTGAGCTAGTAAGGACGGGCTTTGACCCGATAATGTTATGAACCAACACGATATGAACTTAAAAATAGCAGAGAATATGCGAACTTATGGCGGTAGCTTTGTTAAAGCACTAGCTGAATGTGTGCTGAGAGCCGATCCAAGCAACCTAATGAAACTCAGAGATGCTTTCCCAGAATACTTTAGTCAATATCATCCAAGCCAATGGATAGAAAAGGACAAAAAATAAATTATGAACAAAACGATCAATTATTAAAAATGTAAAGAAAAGGAAATATGACAAAAGAAAAACAATTTAAATTAGCCAAACAGCTAAGAGATGGTGGACTATCATTCTCAAAAGTAGCAAAAATAGTCGCAGAAATAGCTAAAAGAGACAAGCCCTATTCAACAAGCACCATTTGTGGTTGGAATAAGTTTGAAACTTATAAAGAATACTGCGACTATCAAATCAAGAGACAAACAGAGATTATAGCTAGAAAAAAAGCCAATAACAAGGTTGAAACTACTACTAATGCTCCAACAAAAGAACAAAGCTATTTGTCAAACCTTGCTATAATTGAGAGACAACTAACGTATGCTCTTACTATTCTTATAGATTTGAAAAACTCACTTTAATGCTAAGAGACTACCAGCGTAAAGTAGTTTCTAAAATTATGTGGGCTAACAGCCTCCCGGGCAACGATGTAATATGTGTTGCTCAGGGAGGGGGTAAGTCTCATATTATTGCAGAAGTAGCTAAACAACTAAATAAACCTGTTCTAATTGTTTGTCCTAACAAAGAAGTGTTAGAGCAAAATATCAATAAGATGGAAAATCTAATTGATAGAGAAGAAATAGGTGTTTTTAGTGCCTCAATGAACGAGAAGACAATTAAAAAAATTACCTTTGGAACTATCCAATCAATGTATAAAGTACCTGAATTGTTTAGGGGCTTTGGCATCGTTATTTATGATGAGTGTTTTGTTGCTGGTACCAAAATAGGTCAAAAAAACATTGAAAATATCATAGTTGGAGATTATGTAGATAGCTACAACCATAAGACTGGAAAAGTTGAAAAAAAGAAAGTTACCAGAGTAATTAAAAATGAATTAAAGTCTCAATTATACTTGACAAGTTGCACAGATAGCTCCATAATATCAACAGGTAATCATCCAATCCTTGTAAAAGGTAGGGGATATATACCTGTTACAGAATTAAAAAATGGAGACATAATCTATGCCAAGCAAAAACAGCCCAATAAAACAACTCCCATGCACCGAGTGCGGAAAGATGGTGGTGTTAACAAACTACCATCAATACTGGAGATACAAAACAACTGGAAATGTATATCACAAGAAGTGCTCATACATAGCCCGTGGAGATTCAATATCAAAAACAAAGAAATCCCAGAACAGACACTACTCAGAGTCATACAGGATGAAGATGTCAGAAAAATTGAAATCTATCGGGCACAAGCCAAAGATTCAGGGGGGGAATGGGAGACCATTGTCGAAGGCTCAAAAGAAACTATTGAAATGGCTTGGCGATGGTTGGAAGCCAGAGCTTACGGTAAAAAGGGCAACTCCACCATATCATTACAAAGTGGACATAGCTCATCCGATAAAGAAAATAGCCATAGAAGTAGATGGTGGGGCTCACGCATCTCTAAAAGTAAAAGAGGCGGACAAAAGAAAAGACCAACTCTTAAAGAGCAAAGGGTGGAGAGTGTTGAGGTTTACCAACAGAGAAATTCTCAAAAGAATGGAAAAAATAGTGATACCAAAACTTATGTCTATAATTTAGAAGTTGAAGATAATCACAACTATTTTGCTAACGGACTACTTGTACACAACTGCGACCTCCATAACCCTAAAAAAGTTAGTGGAATGAGCAGTAAGCTATTTAAAGAAGCCGGGATTGAAAAGGTTTTTGGCTTTACTGGTACTCCCTTTCGCCAAGATCACTACTATGAGCGATGGGGTAGTCAAAAATGGATGGTTAAAACCATCACTACTACTAAAATGATTAACAGGTATCAGGGCTTCTTTTGGAAGCGAATGTTAATTGTTATTAACACGGATGAGTTGATGAGAGACGGCTACTTAGCCCCTATTGAGTATCACGACATGAGCTTAATGGATCATAGAGCTATCCCAACTAACAAGAGCAAGAGTGATTTTGACATGGATAGATTTGAAACAATGATTTCAGACAGACATTTAGAATTAGCAGGTAAGATTAAAAACCTACCTCACAAAGCTAAGCTAGTGTTTTGTGCAACCATTAAACAAGCAGAATTGATGGCTTCATTAACTCCAGACTCAGAAGTAATCACCAGTAAAACTACTAAGAAAAAGAGGGCTATAGCAGTCAAAAGACTTAAAGACGGGGACTTAAAAATACTCTATAATGTAGGTATATATACCGTTGGATTTGACTATCCAGAATTGGATTGCATTGTCTTGCTTAGACCTACTCGCTCACTACGACTTCATTGTCAAATATTAGGGCGAGTGACAAGAATTGCCGAGGGCAAAACTGCTGGTCACGTCTATGACTTTGTTAGCAATGTTAAAAACATGGGTAAATTAGAAGAAATTAAAGTAGAGAAAGTTCCTAGCGAAAAGACTGGAAAACTTATGTGGAATGTTACTTCACCAGCTTATCCAACTGGTTTTCACTATGCTCCGCTTTATAGTTATAAACTACAAAGGAAAAAACAATGAACAATCTAAAAGATTTTATAGCTACAGCCTATTGACCTATTTGGTTTATTGGTGTTAAATACAAGTATGAACACAGTTTGGAGAAAAATACTAGAATATCCACAATACGAAGTAAATAATAGAGGATGTATTAGAAACAAGAAAACAAAAAGGGTACTCTCAACCTGGCTAAATAATAATGGGTATTGTTTAGTACATCTTCAAAAAGATAACAAACAGACAAACAAACTAGTACACAGATTGGTAGCTAAACAATTCTTTCCAAATCCACTTAATAAACCACAAGTAAACCACAGAGACTTTAATAAACAGAATAATAATACAGAAAACCTAGAATGGGTCACTATTAGTGAAAATAATATTCATGCACTTAAAAATGGAAAACTAAAAAGTGGAGAAAAAAGCCATTTCTCCAAACTTACAAAAAAACAAGTTATTCAAATTAGGAAAGAGTGGACACCTAAAAGAGGACACACTCAAGAACTAGCTAAAAAATACATAATTAGTCCAGAGATGATTAGAAGAATTATAAAAAAACTTAATTGGAGATATATATGACAAGTGACTTAAAGTCTTTCATTTCTACTTGCAACAAGGAGCTAGGAGATAACACTGCCATTCTCATTGATGAGGATTATAAAGTGGATGTGGATGTTATCCCCACCGGTATAGAGAGTGTGGATAACGCCTTCGGTATTGGTGGCTTTCCTCGAGGTAGAATAAGCGAAGTATATGGTAAAGAAGGAAGTGGAAAAACTACCCTATGTCTCCATGCTATCGCTCAAGCTAATAAAAGAGGACTAGATTGTGCCTTCATTGATATTGAACACGCTATTAGTTTTAAGAGAATGAAGGAGCTTGGAGTAGATATGTCTAAACTGGTATTCTCTCAGCCCAACAGTGGTGAAGAAGCTCTTAACCTAGTAGATATGATGGTTAGAGATGGCAGGTTTGCCATGATCGTGGTTGACAGTGTTGCTGCGCTCATCCCACAAGTTGAAGTAGAAAAAGATATGGGTGATAGTGTTATGGGTGTACATGCCAAACTTATGAGTCAGGCAATGCGTAAGCTAACAGCACCAACAGCTAAATCTAATACTGCTTTAGTGTTTACTAATCAGACTAGAAGTAAGATTGGTGTAATGTGGGGCAATCCTGAAACAACAACTGGAGGAGTAGCCATTAAGTTCTATGCCTCACTTAGAGTGCGTATGGCTTACACAGGTAAGATTAAAGACGGAAACACTCAGGTGGCATGTAAAGGGAAGTTAGTTGTTGTTAAGAATAAGTTAGCAGTTCCATTTAAAGAAGCCGAATTTGAGATCAACCAGAGCGGTATAGACGATAGTGGAGCATTGATAGAGACCCTAGTTGAAAAAGGCGTACTCACTAAAGCTGGATCATTCTATAAGTTTAAAGGAGAGGTTATAGCACAAGGGGCTAGATCACTAAGTGAAAAACTTAAAAAGAATGAAGAGTTAAGAACTGAAATCATAGATTTATTACACAAACAAAATAAATAACCTCTATTATTAGGGTATGTCATTTTTAAACAACTTAAAAGAGAAATTATTTAATTTTGGACTCAACCAAGGTGGTGGAGTCGTGGACGCACAACCAGAAGTTTCAAAGGTTAGAGAGTTTGCTAGAGACAATGGAATTGCTATTAGTGGTGAATCTCCATCGTTAGAACAAATTATGGCGTTTGCTAACAGAAATAGGCAACCAACTCCAACTCCGCAGCCACAAGAATTAGGTACTAATGTGGGGTTTGAATATAGGAATCCTATGGTTGAAGGCTGGATAAACAATCCACAAAGATCACCAAATAATCAAAATCCACTAAAGACAGATGAAATAATGTCTGGTATTGATATTGCATCAAATGAATATAACGTTCCTAAAGACCTACTAACAGACATTACAGGTTTAGAGAGCATGTTGGGTTACTATGACAGACCTATCAATCAATACCCTGGTCAATATGATGATGAGAAGCATGCTAGAGGTATGAATATGTTTCTAAAAGCTACAGCAGATGCAGCAGGATTAGATGATAGACACTCAGCAACAGAATCAGCTAGAGCTACAGCTAGAAAACTAAACAAAGGACAGCTAGGTGAATGGGATATTTCAGATAAAGCTGGAGCAGGTGGTGGTAAGTTGACAGATTTTTATAGTGAAGAAGAATTAGAACCATATTCATTCGCATCATTAGCAAGAAGAGCCATGTTAAGCCAGTTATAGTTTATTTTCTTACACATTTTATTTTTTTAAAGGGGGGTTCGGGGGTTTCCCCCGAGTAGAGGGTTCTAAAGGGAGATAAAATCTCCCTTTTCTGATAGGGTATCCATACCCTATGGATACCTTAATATCACTATATTTATTTTATTTATTTTTTTTTTACACATTTTTACTACTTGCAACAACAGTCTGTTCGTGGTTTACTTATATTACTTTGGCAAGCGTCTAGCTTAGAGCTAGTTTCCCTACGCAAGTGGGATGATATAATAGATAGGCAACAAGACACTTTTCTGTTGGTAATCCATAACTGGTTTGCCAAAGCCTAGATCTTAACACCTTTTGTTATATCAGGGTTATCAACAGAAAGGTGTTTTTTTATGCGATCAAGAGTTATTAACACGTCAATAAATAGAGATGTTTGGTTTTTGTCTCTCCCTATTGAAGAACAAAGATTTTTCCTTCAACTTTTAATTACTGACAGAGTAGAAATGAGTGGTGTTTTTGAATACCCAGATAGAGACCTACTCCACGACATGCCTTTTTTGTCACCACAAAGATTAAGTTTACTTAAAAAAAGATTTGAAGCAGACGAAAAAGTTTTTTTCTTTGATGGTTGGGTTTGGATAGTTAACTTTAGCAGGCATAATTATTTTAATTCTCCTCAACAAAAAATGGGAATTGGAAAACAAATTAGTGAGTTAAAAATTAGAAATTCAAAAGTAGCTAACTATTTTGAAGAAAAAGGAGCAGATATGTCGCTAGATGAATACTTAGCAATTAAGAGACGAAATAAAATTAAGAAAGAGGTTAAAAAAAAGTACCCAAACCTAATGGGGCAACAACTTAACAACAAAGTAGACCACATTTTAGGAATCTCTGATTCCGGCAAGATGGATTGGGCTTCCTTTGAAGCTCCAACTAAAACTTCCGACTATCCTGATGTTAAGTCAGTTAAGTATAAGGACTTAAAAGAAGTGGCTAAAGAGTTTGGGGTAAGACCATATATTCTCTACTGGTTCTTCTTAAAGAAAATATCTAAGCTCCAAGCTTCTGGAAGAAGCAAAAACGACTATAAAGCTTTAGCTCGTGACCTAGCACCAGCCGTGATTGGTAAAGAGCTAGATTTTGATACTAAGATAATTGCGGCAACCATGTTTGCCAAATTAAATAATGTAATGATTACACGCCAACAGGCTGAATCCATGATATTGGAAGGAAAGATATGATTACTAAAGAACAAAAAGACTTACTTTATGAGTCAGCAAAGCTTTACTTAGATGCTGGTTGGAGCATAGTTCCACTTAGAGACTACCAGAAAGGGTCTACTATTAGCTGGACTAAATATAAAACTAAGAGAGCTACCATTAAAGAAATTGATGAATGGTTTAAATTCAAAAACATAACTGGGTTAGCAGTAATCACGGGTAAGATCAGCAACCTCACGGTAGTTGACGATGACTCTTATGTTAATGATGTTAAGTTAGAGATGAACTCAAACCTAGAGTCTAAAACTGCTAGCGGTGGTAGACATCTCTACTTTAAATATTCGGCAATCGGTAATAGTAATGCCTCAGCAAAAGACGAGCACAAACTAGAACTCCAAGAAGATGGAAAACTAATTGTTCTGCCACCATCATTTGCTAATAACAAAAAAGGAGAGATTGGTCAGTACAGGTGGAGCGTTAGACAGCTTAAATCTATTAACGACCTAAGAACATTAGATAAAGCCACTCTTCCAAAAGAAGTAACCATCGAAAAAGAATATACCCCAGCAAAACTAATGGAGCTTGTTAATGCTCCACTAGGAACTCAGCACCACAATTTAAGAGATATTGCTAACACTATTTTCTGGCGTTTTAAGCCCGAAGAATGGCAAGAGCTTGCGATCCCAGCTATTAGAGAGGCAGCAGCCCGTTTTGAGCCACCTCACGAGCTCAAACGTGTAGATAAAATGATTAAAGACTGCATGAAATGGAACTTAGAGAAAAGAGCACAGAGAAAACAAGAAGAGGATTCAAAAGAAATTAAGGATGTTGTCCCCAAAACAATGAGAGACTTAGCTGTTGAAAGAATAGAAGAGCGTAAGCTAGAAGCTGTCGCTCCTAATACTGGCTATAAATGTTTAGACATTCATATTAAGGGCTGGATCCCTGGACATTTATATGTTTTAACTGGAGAAACCAACGCGGGTAAGACAGCCGCCGCTTGTAACTTCTCCTATAGAGTAGAGAAACAAGCTAAGAAGGTTTTGTATTTTGCTCTTGAGCCAGATGTCGGCGTGATTGAATATATAGCAGGCATCTATCACCGTAAAATTTGGGCAGATATAACTTCAGAAGATTTATTAAGTGTCGAGATGC
>Ga0222658_1000357_pt1 | contig 24883 bp, 24 predicted proteins | sample AntAcemetagen476_FD_179830 | JGI IMG/M metagenome (GOLD analysis project Ga0222658, IMG submission 179830) | Saline water microbial communities from Ace Lake, Antarctica - #476 | ecosystem: Environmental > Aquatic > Non-marine Saline and Alkaline > Saline | place: Antarctica: Ace Lake... | reverse complement strand
TCACCAATAGGTTTACCAAACTGGGTAATTACCACCTGCTTGGTCTCATCGACTATATATACGGTACCACTTATAAATAAAACTATCACTAAAACTACTAAAATCCCTAATACTTTTAAAATCAGTTTCATTGCTGGCTCCCCCCCTTTTGACCTATATTTAATAATGGTAAAATCGAGGTCTGTTCAGGATCAATGATATATTTTTCTTTTGCCCTGGGTAAAACATCCATCATTGTCTCCAGATATAGCCTCTTCTGGGTTATCTGGGGTGCCTTTTTATATTCTGCCCAGGTATCTAAAAATCTCTCGGCCTCACCCTTGGCGCGGTTTACCTTATCCAATTGATATCCTTCGGCTTGACGAATGGTTTTTTCCGCCTCACCGCGGGCTCGGGGGATATTCTTATTATAAGCCTCCCAGGCCTGATTAATCATCCGCTCTTTTTCCTGTTTAGCCTCGTTTACTTCATTAAAGGCCATCTTTACCTCATCGGGAGGATTGACATCCTGAAGCTTGACGGTATCAATCTGAATCCCGGTTTGGTACTTATCGAGTATCTTCTGTATCTCAAGTTGAGCAAGGTCATTTATCTCCTCACGCTTTGTGGTAAGCACTTCATCAACGCGATAATCACCCACCAGCCGGCGCATGACTACCTCAGATATATCCCGGACATTATCCACCGGGTCTCTGGTCTTAAAAAGCAGATCTGTGGCATCTTTGACCTTAAATTGCACTATCCAGCTCACATCCAGAATATTCAGGTCTCCTGTAAGCATCAAAGATTCTTCAGGATATTTGCGGGAAGAATATTGCGTTTTGACCCCGGCGCGCAAGGTTCTCATGCCAAATTCTTGCGTAAATACCTTGGTTACCTTGATCGGAGTTACTTTATCAATTCCAAAAGGAAGTTTTATATGCAAGCCGGGTGAAGTGGTATAAGCATAGCGGCCAAATCTCTGTGCCACACCTACCTCATCCGGGCCGATAGAATAAATCGTGCCCCTAATTAAAATTAACAAGAAAACGGCCAAGATTATCAGCGGTAGGATTTTTCCGGAATTACCAAACTTTTCCCGGCCCACATTGATAATATCATCCGGCCCACGAACATCTTTCCATTCCATATCTATCCCTCCTTCTTAATGAACAAATAATTTATGTCATCTTCCAGATATCATAAATTATTTATGTGCCTGCCTACCGGCAGGAATTAAATCCGCCGAGAGTCGCAAAATTATTACCCTCCGGGATTTCTCTCTTGAGAACTTTCCAGGATTTAACCCCGAGAATACTGGGAAATTCCAACAATCACCTTTATACCAGAAATTACCCAAAAAAGCAACCGAATTACACTTATTACACTTATTGCACTTATTGCACTTATTGCACTTATTGAATATGCCCTATATCCAGGTAGGCAAAATCTTAGACCTATAACCAAACAAGGAAGCCACCTCAGAATAACTAGGCATCCTGTTATTCTTAAGATAAAACTTTCTTATCTTCTCTAATCTATTATTAATCTCATCCCTTAACATAGTAATTATATTATTGTGTACAAACGTCTACTTGTTAAGGGGATTAAAAATAAATAAATGTAAAATTAAATTATTTTAATATCTAAAATTATTTATAAAAGCTTCCGACATTACCATTCCGCCATATGTTTTGATTTGGATAATAGTTTCTTCAACAGATCACCCCCAACACAGGCTTAATAATTATCTATTATATTATCTTGCTCATTACTCGTTGCAATATCTATTAGTTTACTTTTATTTTTTTCTGCTGCCATATAAGATAGTGCTGCTTTAATGGGTTCACCAATCGGCTTGGGAATAAAATTTTTAACACATTCTTTAATCTCTTGGTTGGTCTTACCCAAAACTTTTAGCAGCCACAAACTTACTATGTTTAATTCAAATGCTGGGCACTTTAACAAATCATACAATATTTCCTCTAATTTATTTTTTTCATTGTTCTTAAGAAAATCTACATATCTAAATCCCTTTTTTTTATTTTTTCGCAGTTTGACTAAATGATGCAGTAATCGATACTTTGCATAAGCATTTATTTCATCCGACTGAAGAGAGCTAAACAAAATTTCTTTTGCCTTTTTCTGGGTCTCAGTTGATATCCTTTTGTAAAATGATGACTGAATAATAAGCCAAGTAGCATGCCTACTACTACCCTTCCACTTAATTAAAATTTCTTCTAATTTTTCTATATGAACTGGATCCCTCTCCTCTAAATCAAGAAACCCCTCACCGCGCGATTTTCTTGTGCTTATAAATTTACAATATTCCTTTGCGTCCTTATTATTTTCTAGAATTGAGTTTTTCTCAAAAATTCGTTCAAATTCATCAAAATTTCGATCAATTTCTTCCATTAGGTATTCTTTATCATATTCTTCATCTTCTGCAATATGATAATCGTACCCTTCATAATCTTTAGACCTTAATTCATCCATATCATCTTTATTTTCAGCTATTTTAGTTTTACTAGCATTTAAATTTAACCCTTTAGACAACAGTTGTTGTTGAAGAATCTCGATTGCACCCATTGCATCTTTTCTCTTATTTGCAAATATTCTCATATCATCATTATATCGACCAAATTCAATTCCTTTCATTTGCATAGTTTCATCAGTTTTTTTCAAATATATATTTGCAAGAAAACCTTCAGTAGTATTACCTATTGGTAGTCCCTGTTTATATTCCTCTGGAGGCTGAACAGATTTTGATAGTTGAGAATAAGAAATAACCTTAAAATTGAGCAGTTTCCTAAACAATTGCATCAACTGAGTCTCAATCTCGATTGATAATTCTTCTGCAATTATTTTTATTAAATATTCATGTGAAATCGAATCATAAAATGAAGAAATATCTGTTTTTAAAAGTACATTGTATTTTTCGATATCATCTTTTTGCCATTGACAAAACTTGGGCCAAGAATGTGATGCAAAATTCTGAAGAAAATATTTTTTAGCGTATTTACCCTTAGATCTTCGATTAGCAAAACATTGCGGCAATAACTCATCATCTAAGCACTCAGCAAGAATTATTAGAAATGCATATCTAATCACCAAATCTTTAAAGGGAATGTAAATCATTCTTCTATTACACAACTCAGATTTTGGCGGATAATAAGCATATGTTGTTCTATGCTTATAATCTTCTGGCTTCTTTAGTTCCTCAAAAATCTCATTGATAATTTTTTCTTTGTTATTTCGAATATATTCTATTTCAAAATAATCAAAGTAATAATCACAGTTAAGGCGTTCATTCAATGCATAATTGAAAGCTTTTTCGATATTACCTTTCTCTCTAATTTGGTTTAGTAATCTTGTATGATCCATATTCTCTCCATTAATCTAATTTCTACTTATTTATTATTTAATAATACTCCCTTATATACCCATACACCTAGTCGACAAGGTCTTGTCCAGTGTATAGATTGTAGTGCTATATTTACTAATTAAATCTATTTAGACACTCATCCTATTTAAGCTTTTCAATTAAATCATTAACCGTTGCCTGTACCACAAGCCAGCTTATATTGCAGGTGTCTTTATCCGGATAACAGTTCTGCAACATCTGATGATGCGGATGAATAAAATTTCTAAAATCACGTAAAGAATGTGAATATTTCTTTACATCATAATCAATCCAGCCTACATCATGGGCTACATCGATCATTTCAACCAGTCTCCAATCTGTAAACTCTTTTACTTTGTTCTTTTTCTTATCAAAAGGTGTAGATTTTGCTGAATTTGCTTCTTTAGGATTTCTCGACAGAGCTGACAAAAATAATCCCTCCAGCATTGACCCCATTAAAATTGTCGCTGATAAATAGGCACTATTGTTTACACAAATTTCAACCTCATTCCAACGAGATGACAACACGTCTGACAATTTGCTCTCAATGTTTAATTTCGAGAAATCTGGTTTAGGCAGTGGTTTTAAATCTTTCACATCCGGAATATCCACAAAAAAATCAGGCTCGCATTCTTTTAATTGTGGGGTAATGCCTGAAAGCTCAACCTTTAATCCTTCTAGCAATAAAATATCATTTAAACATACTATAGCTTTTGCCGTATTAATTCTGTCAGCTTTATATTCTTTCGGGTTTGCTAAACGCAAAATAACAGCCTTAAGATTATTATCTGATAGGGATGTCAGTGCTTCCAGTGTCCACCACTTGCGAGTAGAACCATCATGCACAAGATTAGCAAAGCCAATCCTTTGAAAAAATCTTGTTAACTCAGAACCTGATTTATATGCAGGAAATTTATCCTGATCATCTCCACAAATCATTTCAGCTAATAGCTCTAATGTTTGTCCATCCATTATTTCACCTTTGAAGCTGATATCTTGTTATCCTTGCGAGCATCGATAAGAATCACATATTTTTCGTTCCCAAGTCCCAATTCTTCCAATATCTTTTTAACCTTTGCTTCTTCTTCCAAAGAAAAGAATATGATAACTTTTATTGCCTTATCTGTATCATGGGCTTTTTTGTAAACTTCAACTTGATTTTCTAAATTTTGTCTTAACTTTGAATTCGACGCCAACTTAAACTCAACCAGAGTTTTATCTTTGGCACCTCGGGAAATTTTAAAATCAACAGGCCCTCGGCCTTCGTTGGCTTCTCGAGTAACATCGGAGAAAGTCGCAAACCATGTTAATCTATACATTATTTGTAAATCCGTCTCTCTACGAATCACATCATTTTTTCGGTAAAATATACGATAGCCGTCTTTGCTTTCAATAAAAGCCTTTAAAAATAGCGCGCGGTCATAGCTTTCTGCAAGCGTATCTATACCTTTATCATAAAATCTAGTTTCTTTTGCTAAGCCTTCAATAAAACTGGACAGATCTGCTACAAACAAATTGTGTATTTCTTCAACTCTTTCTTCACTAATAAATCGCGCCTCATCACCATGATCCTCTTTAAAACGTATATAATAATCCAGCAACTCCGGATACTTACTAATTACGGCATTAACAGCTGTAACAATATCTTGTTTTTTCGGCGCTTTTTCCTTCCCCTTTTTCGTATACTCTGGTTTCGGTAAATTCTGAGAAAAGTAAAAGTTTAATTGAGCTCTTAATTCATCATTTGAAATAGACGACACTATATCATCAAATTGATTTACTAAACCTGGTCGATTTATCCATGTATCATCTTTTGTTAACAAATCCTTTGGAGTAAGTAAAACATAATCATTCTCCGCGTCAGATACCGCAATAGCCGGCAACAGGAATTTCTCAGTGCTCCATGTTAATGTGGCATAATTAAAAGTGATATGTCTAACAGAAAATTTACGAAGGAAGGCTTTATCAATAAATTGTTTTGCAAATTCCTGTGTATACTTGAGCAAATAACCTTTAATAAGATTTGTAACAAAATCACTAATGCTGTCTCTGCCTGTGTTCTCTTTGATTAAACAAAGCTTTTCCAGATGGGAACTTCGTGAAATCGTATTTTTATCAAATCCGGAAAATATGCCGTTTAAATTATCATTCAATGCTCTTGCAAATTCTATCCCCGGACCTCTGCCTCCATTGCCAACTTCGCTATAACCAAACCATGTTTGCTTAACTTCAGGAAAGCAATACCAGCTTTTTAAAAGTCCATCGTTTATATTTTTAGCAATTGATTGATCCCTCAAAAAAGCAACATACCGCAAAATCTCGCTATGCAAATCTTGATATTCCTTTTTTCCGCTGTTGAACAAAAGAAATGGATCAATAAAAAGCGGAAGATCCTTTATAAGGGAGATATTAAAAGCACCGTAATTTTCTATGGTGTCTGGGTTTACATTAAAAAAATCTGAAAAATAAACATTCACCTAAAATACCCCCTGCACAAGCGCGTTGAAACGGTTATTCATTTTATTTATCATGCGCGTATTTTTGCTTATCTCTCACGCATCCTTTTTGATCAAGTACTTTATTTGGAGCTGCAATTTTAATCGCATTATTAAATTGTTCTTTTAGCTTATTTATACTATTAACATTCTTAGCTTTAGTCATTTTTTCATAATTTTTACTTAAAGAGTATAAGAGTTTATCGTTTGTGTTTAAGCTTCCGATTAATTTTTCTATTGAATTTTTTAGATCAATAAGCAATTGCGGTAAATTCAAGACAATACAATATTGTTTCGGGTTATCTTTTTTTAAATATACTTTCAAATGCTCTTTCCTATTTTCTTCAGCAGACAACAACACTGAACACCATCCCACATATTTACTTCCATCTGTCAAAACCTTTGGATCATTTTCATGAACGGTTCCATGTCTCCACATTTTATAAATAAGTAAGGCCTTTTGTTTATAATCATTCTTGAAATATTCTTCCATAAATTTCACCGGATTTGCATTCTTTTTACCATAAACGATAGCACTCAAATAATCAATGCAACAGAATATTAAACAAGCAATACTATGATGTCCACAGCCTCTTTTTTCTTTGCGGTTTTTGTTTTCATGATATTCAACAATTTCCGAGATATCAGTATCAATATATTCTTTAATCTCTTTTATTACTTTCTTAATATCTTTCATTCAAAATACCTCTGCATAAGCGCGTTGAAATGGTTATCCATTTTGTATAATGACGCGTGCATTTTTTGTTTTGTTTGTTCAACACGTTCAACAATATCAGCAAATTTACTTTGCAATTCAAGCGGTGGCAAATAACATTTAATTTTTCCTAATCCTTCTTGATTAATTGTATGTTGCCCTGCTGATGTCTTTTTGTAAAAAGCAATTTGCCTTTTGCCATATGACGAATTCAGTAAAAAACAAAGAAAAACAACATTCACAGCACATCTATCAATCTTCACTCTCATAATGTGGTCATTAAAAAAAACCTCTTCGCTATAACCACTGAACACAGCCGAACGCCCCACATATTCAGGATTACCATTTACTCGTATAAACAACAAGTCACCAATTTCAACGTTATATTTTTCCTTTTCCTTACTATCTAATATAATTCGGTTTAACTCTGAGAAATCAATTTTATTTTTCCGTATATCTCTCAATCGCAACACTACATCTCCTTCATTTTGTATCTCTTTTCTTCGTCTGGTAAGTCCATTTTTGACATCAAGTATTTTCTGAATTAAAGATATTATCTTCCATTTTTTATCATTCCTCACCGGATCGCCGAACATCTCCAGAAAAGCAGATTTAAGGTAGTTATCAAGAAAGCCGAGTTGTTCTTTACGTTTTTGGCGAAGACTTTCTGCCTGATCTAAAATTGAAACGATTTTATCTTGTCTTACGCGAGGTATTTCAGGTAATTTTATATCGGAAATATAAGTCTTAGAAATATGTTTTAATCCAGCTCCCTTAAAACCTTCTTCCAATATACGAATATTGCCAGACAAATAGTGATACACAAATTTAGGATTGATATCATCTGTTTTAGGTTGAGCAACCAAACAATCTGTTGAAACCGAGAACTTACCTTCTGCAAAATGAACACTGGCATTTCCGCCGGTACCAAAAACTAAGCTCTCTTCATTAAACAAAGCATTATCAACATATTTGCTTAATTCAGCGCTCGAAGTGTAAAAGGAAAATAGCCCCGATTCATTTCCATCGCCGGCTTTTATTTTAGATTTTTTCTGAAACTCAAAAACATTACTGAATTTATACATCTTTAGTATCTTTTTTCAATACTTCAATATCCTTCACAATTTCTTTTTCAAGTGTTGAAATCTTCGCTAAAATCACTTCCGGCTTATCGTATTTCGGCGGAGTATATTCAATCTCTTTGTAGTGGTTGATACTTAGATCGTATTTATTATCAATAATTTCTTTAACCGGTACAAAGAAATGCTTTGCTTTTCTATCATCATTAGAAGTTTTATTTCGCACTTTCCATTCTTTCACGATGTCAGGAAGGTCATTATTGCCTACTCGGTCTCGCTTATCATCCAACGAATAACCATCTGCCTGCATATCATAGAACCAAACCCGCTCAGTTGTCCCGCCCTTGACAAATACAAGGATTGCCGTACTTACACCAGCATAGGGCTTAAATACCCCTGAAGGCATTGACACAACCCCCTGAAGCTCACACTCGTCAATTAACATTTTTCTTAAATCCTTATGAGCGTTTGATGAACCAAAAAGAACGCCATCCGGCACAATCACAGCCGCGCGCCCACCAATTTTTAAAGAATTAATAAGACGATTCACAAATAGCAGCTCTGTTTTGGTTGTTTTAAGTGATAGATTCTCATTAATATCGCCCTTATCAATACTACCTTTGAAGGGCGGATTAGCCAGTATTACATCATAGCGGCCGTCTTCGTTATATTTCTTTGAAAGTGTATCTACCCGCTCGATATTCGGATGGGTTATGCCGTGAAGTATAAGATTCATTAATCCGATGCGCACCATCGTTGTGTCAAAATCATATCCGAAAAATGTCTGTTCACGCATTACTTTCCATAATCTTTGGTCAGTTAATTTATCCCCAAATCCTCGCTCAAAACCATCTTCGTCTTTAGTTAATTGACGTTTACTGGTATGGGTAGTCAAAATATACTGATAGCTCCCCAGTAAAAAGCCACCTGTGCCGCAAGCTGGATCGCCAATTGTTTCTCCCAGTTTTGGACTTACTAATTCACACATTAGTTTGATGATATGCCGCGGCGTACGAAACTGGCCGTTCTTGCCGGACGAGGCAATCTCTGAAAGTAAAAATTCATACATATCTCCCTGAGTGTCGTGGAAGGTCTGACCGGCCTGGGTTTGCCTTTCAATTTCATCATAGAGCGCGTCAATAATACTAACCGCCTCAATAAGTAATGACGGCTTGGGAATAATAAAAACGGCGTCTGCCATATATTTAGCAAAACAGGAGTTTTCACCGTTTATCAGTTTAATAAAAGGAAAGACATTAGTCTGCACATGCGTTAACATTTCACCGCCTTCAAGCTGTTTAAAATGACTCCAGCGTAATGTACTCTTATTTACTTCTTCTTTGGCAAGAGGCGACTTAAATTTGCCCTTAAAAACAGAGATATATTTTTCTCCAGTCCAATCTGCGTCTTTTTGAAGCTTAGAATCAGATTCATCCAAGCGGCGCATAAATAAAAGATATGATATCTGCTCAATCGCTGTTAACGGATTAGCAATGCCTCCACTCCAGAAATTATTCCAGAGCTGGCTAATTAATGATTTTATTTTTGGGGTCAGCATTTTATCTGTTCTCCTGGCGTATCCATTTAGCATTGCGGCCCTTGCCGGTGCTTATAATAGTTTTTTGGTCGCGTAATTCGCGTAAAACTTTTCTAATCATATCCCGACTTATTCCTGGGCACTCATGCTCAATATCTGAAATTGCGAAAGGACTAATTTTTCTTTTTATTGCTTTTTTAATCTGTTCAGTTTTTGAGCCTCTGCTCGTCCTGATATTACCAACGCGTTCTTCAAATTCTTTATAAGCCCTAAGAAGCACTCCCCAAAAATAATTAAGCCACGGCATTACATTATGTTTACCCTCATGCCATTCAGCAGAACTTTTTTCCAAACTTTCATAGTATGTTTCACGCGATTCCTCAAAAATGCGCTCAAGACTGATAAAACGGCCAACTTCAAAATCGTAATGATAAAGCAATAATAGTGTTAGCAGTCTCGCTACCCTGCCATTACCATCTGAAAAAGGATGAATAGATAAAAAATCAAATATTGTTAATGGGATGATAACTAATGGTTCCTGGCGTTCTTCTTCTAAAGCAAGATTATAATATTCTATCATGACTTTCATGGCAGCAGGCGTCATTGAGGCTGAAGTTGGCGTAAAACGAATACGCTTTATTGTTCCGTCTAGATTCTTATCAACAATTCTATTGTCTATTTTTTTATACACTCCGCCATCTGTCGGCATATATCTATATATCATAGAATGGAGCTGCAAGATAACGTTCTCTGAAAAGGGCATGTTGTTAGCAGATTCATGAATAAGATTTAAAGCATCTCGATAACCCGCAATTTCTTCTTCTGGGCGATTGCGTGGTTGAGTCTTTTGCAACACAATGCCTTCAATTCGTTTATGTGGGGCAGTAATTCCCTCTAGCCTATTAGAAGATTCACTCGATTCAATAATAGACACTTGTTTTAATGTTTCGAGTACTTCTGGTGTTTGAGTAAAATATAAAGTTTGTTTACCTTTGTATTCCCCAATTGCCTTAAGTAAAGAAATTGATTGTCCGGTAAACGTTAAATTATTTATGTAATTAGGTTTTAATGAGTGCATATTTCTCCTTTTAATAGGTAATATACACTATAAATGGGGTAATGTCAAGTAATAATTACCCTATTTATGAAATTTATACCCCTATATGCCCAATAAACTTAATAATTTCGTTTGTTTCATTGATATCGAAAACACCTCGGACCCCTTCAGGATGGAGCTGAGTAAAGGGCGCATGTATTAAATCCTTCTTTTCCACAACGCCTCGTTGCAAGATAAATGTTTTTAGAGTTAAAATGAATTGTATTTGCTTCTCACTAAATGTATTATGCTGCCGCAAAAAAACATCAAAAGCCGCTGAAACAGTTTCATTGAAAGTGGCCAGTTCTTCAATGCCTAAAATATGTTTGATGAATTGAGTAAACTTAGCGCTTTTGTTATCATACATTTCCCGCAAAATATATTCGGTTATGTGCGGGTAATGTTCTTTTAGAATATTAGCCAATTCTTCAATCTCTTCATCGGAAATAGTTTCACCTCCGGAAATCTTCTGCAATACAGGGTTAGTTTTAACAAGTTCTCTAATAAAATCTTCAACTTTCCGCTTATATTTATCCACACTCATGTGCTCATGCTGAGGGCCGAATTCAATTTTTTCTTTTACAGTCAAAAGATCCTGGATGTTTAATTTTTTCTCAGGTGTTAATTGTTTCTGGCGAAATTTCATAAGAGGAGCTAATCGCTCTATCATTTCGTCAAGATTATCGTCTGTTGCTGTAATCCAAAAATGATTAGATTGAACTTTTTCAATCCATTCTTTTTGGCGTTCGACCACGTTTACAGTCAGAGGTAATTCACTTATTTTTTCCATAATCGTTTCCTTGAGCATATCGTAACGCTCAGCATCTTCAGCAAGTTTTGCTGTTTGGGCTTCAATGCCGTCCAGCCTAAAACGCATTTCCTTAAAATCAGCCTCTGATAACACGCGCATAAGCGAACTAACATGCATGCGTAAATATTCAAATTTTTCATCAGTTATGTTTATCCAGAAATTATCATCCGCAATTAATTCAAGAGCTTTCTGATTATCTAAAATAATAACTGAATTCTTCGGCAATACTTCGATATTTTTACGGATATCTTTCACTGTTTTTGACGCAATTGCCTTATTTTGCTTTTTCTGAGACACAAATAATTTATCTATCCGAGCCTCAAAGAGCCTGACCGGCAAAGGCCTCGTGCCTTTAGGTTCTCTGCCTTTAGGTGTAATCTTGAAATATTCGAAATTTTCCCAGCAATCCATTATTAAAAATTTATCTTTTTCTGGACACCATGGTTTAATATTATTAGGATCAAGAATACGTGTGCCGCGACCAATCATTTGCCAAAATTTTGTATAGGAAAATACGGGTTTAGCAAAAACAAGATTTACAAGTTCCAATATATCGATACCTGTATCAAGCATATCCACGCTAATAGCAATTCTCGGCATATCTTTTGTTTTAAATCTATTAAGAATACCACCTTTACCGTGAACTCCTTTGACATCAGATATAATCACTTCCGCAAGCTGGCCTTTGTATTCTGGATAAAGCGAATTAAAAACCTCACATAAACGAAAAGCATGTTTTTTAGAAATCGCGAAAAATATTGTTTTTCCAGGCAAAACACCATTAGGATCCTTTATGCATTCTTCCATGAATTCACGAACTATAACAGCGTTTGTACCCTTATTAGTCACTTTCTTTTCAAGGTCTGTACCTTCAAAACTAAACTCACCAGGATCTTCGCCTTCTTGAAGCAGCTTCTTTTTCTCTGCTTCAGCAATTGTTTCACTATTAATACCTTCCTGTTGAAATTTAGTCCGCAGTTTTAAGACTTCAAAATCTGATAAATAAGGCGGAACATTTTTAATAGCTTCTTCATAAGAATAGGCAAATGTTGGCAAGCCATCTTCACAATTAAAGAGTTCAAATGTATTGTGATCAATAGCATCTTTCGGAGTAGCAGTAAGGCCGAGCTGGATAGCATCAAAATAATCAAAAATATTTTTATACACATTGTAAACTGAACGATGACTTTCATCCGCAATAATCATATCAAAATAATGCGGATTAAGCGGGCAATTTTCCTGTTGTATCAGATTGAGCATAGTCGGGTATGTGGCACAGTAAATTCTTCTATCAGGCGCGAATTTTGTTTCATCAGCTTTAGGCCAAATAGGGGCATTGGGTAAATGTTCTTTAAAAGCTTCGAGCGCCTGTTCTTTTAAGGCAATACGGTCAACAAGAAATAATACTTTTTGTGTCCGGTTAGAGCGCATGAGAATATCCAAAAGCCCCATACAGGTCCTGGTTTTACCGGTGCCTGTCGCCATCACTAAAAGAAATTTTCGATACCTTTTTTCAATTTTTTCTAAAACCGCGCGAATAGCCTGAATTTGATAAGGCCTGCCAGCAATATCTGTGTTGATAAGTTCACTTGAAAGCACTTTGCTGTTATCGTGTAAAAAACGTATGCGCTCTAAATCAGCAAGAGTGGGAAATCCAAATATTTTTCTTGGAGGATAGTTATCTGTATCCCAGAAAAAGATATCATAACCGTTGGTGTAAAACACAAACGGCATACTGCCGCCATTTGAATTCTGTATTTTCTCAGCGTAATTGCGAGCTTGCTCTTTGCCAACCTCAGCATCAATAGACGTTTTCTTAGCCTCAACGACAGCAATGGGCGTACCTTCCCTGGAAAGCAAAGCGTAATCAGCAAAAAGATGCCCTCCGTATGGCGTTTGGGGTTCTCTAACACCCTGAGGCAAACCGCCCCAGATATCAAGCTCCTGAGTTACTTGAGTAGGATTAGAAACATTCCACCCAGCTACCTTAAGACGCTTATCAATAATTTTTTTTCTTGTTTGATTTTCATTAACTGGCATTACAACATGGCACCTTTATCCGCAAAGCTATAATAATCACCATCTCCAATAATCAGGTGATCAAGTACTTGTATTTGCATAATCTTTCCTGCTTCACGCAGATTTCTTGTAAAATCTTTATCTTCCCTACTTGGGGTTACTACTCCAGATGGATGATTATGCACACAAATTAAGCCTGTTGCAAAAAACTCCAAAGCCTTATGGAATATCTCTCTTATTATAGGATTTGCTTGATTTACTGTTCCTTTAGTAATTTCTATTATATCGATGACTCTATTTTTAGAATCAAGCATAACTGTTTTAAAAACTTCCTTCTTTAAATCTCTCATTCTAGGCATTAATATGTCTACTATATCCTTTGAAGATTTGATTTGGATTTTTTCTTCTTTTAATTCATCTTCTCTAAAACGTCTCCCTATATCAATAGCTGCTTTTATTTGAGCTATTTTAGCATTTCCTATACCTTTAAATTCTTCCCAGTCTCTTATATCAGTGTGACTCATATTGCGGAAGGTCTTAAACCTTTTCATTATCTTTCTTGCTAAATCTAATGCACTTTGATCTTTAGAACCCGTTCTTAATAGAATAGCCAACAATTCACTTTTACTTAAAGTATGCTCACCATTTCTAAGCAACTTCTCTCTCGGCCTATCATCCTCCGGCCAGTTTTTAATACTATAACTATATTTTTTCCGCTTAGCTGTTTTATTTTTCGGCATTTTAATTATATATTATTTATTAGAGATGTTCTTTCATTAATGTAATCAATTTATCTCTGTTAATTAATTCTATTTTATTAGATTTCGCAAGGCTAATAGCCGAAGAAGTAAAACTATTATTTGTAACTACCATACCTTTATCAGCTTTGTAGTGAGCTATAGAAGCAACGACTTCCTGGATGGCACTATTACCAACAGAACTTCCATATCTTTTTGCTTGAACTACTATAATTTCACCCATTTTTCGAATTAATAAATCAGCTCCCTGATCTCCCGTTGTTTTTGTCACTTCAACAACATACCCCATTTGTTCAAATAATTTCTTTAAAAAATTTTCAAATGAAATACCATCCATTATATCAACATCATCAATAGTAAGATTATTGGCAGTCATTAAATCTTTTTCAAACTTATCAATTTCACAATAACTTCTTCTATTTATCAGTGCTTCAACAAGACTAGATAGATTTGTTTCATTTTGGAGGTTATTTTCATTTAACAGTTTTATTAAAAAATATAATCTAACATTTATCTTTTTCACTGCTTGGAGTGCCTGCGGAAGATTTAAGTAACCACCAGAGCCACTTTTAAACTCTAATATTTCGTCAATATCATCTGAATATGCTTTTGCAAATATATTTATATAATCTTGTATATTATTAACTGACTTCGATGTAAAAATTTTTTTAAATTCTGCGTACTCCTGATTTCTCTTTTCAATTAGAATTAACTTTTCTAAATCAATATTGGTAAAATTCATGCCTTTAGATTTATATAAAACCTTTAAATTTAAAAAATCGTCTTCTTCACAATATAAATCCATGTAACTAAAATTTGCATATTTTCCTATTTTATGTATTGGTCCATTTTGACTAACAACGTGCCCACTTGATGGAATATAATATCTATTCATACTATCTCCTTCTCCATAGCTATCAGTAGTCCTAGCAAAAAGAGAATAATTTTTTTTATATGGAGTAATTCTTTTATTAATAAAATTTTGGATATAGCCACTATATTCAATTTGTTGTAATTTGCTATACATTGTCATGGTTTCTGATGAAATATTTTCTACTCCTATGGATAATTGAAAACGATCGCCCATCTCTGGTGATGTGTAAACCCCATTTAAGTTGGGATAAATAAACCGTACAAGTTCGTCGAAAATCAATGCTTCATTCTTTAAAGTAAAAACAACGTCAAATGTTTTTATGCTAGATGTGTTTTTACTAAATTCATTATTACACATACGATGTATAAAATTATTACTCTTAGGATGCATAAAAAAAACACCTATAAATATAAAAATAGCAACGATTATTAAAATAATCAATTTTAAATACTCCTCTAATATTCTATGCCGCCGCATAGGGGGTACATTGGTTTTATGCTACTTAATTTAATATAATTAACTATTTGCTTCCCCAATGTATTTTTTCATATTCACTTTGTTCTTGCTTATTTTTAGGAAGAGTTTGCAAATCTTTTTCAATGCCTATAATATTCCTGTTGTCATCAACACCAATAATCAAAATCCCACCTTCAGTATTTAAAAAAAAGGAAACAGCTTTTACGCTAGCGTATTCTAACTTTTTATTAACAACACCTTCGCGAATGTCAAAACGTAAAGTTGACTTCATTTCCAATTGTCTTCTATGTAGTGGTTGATTTCTTCTGGGTCGTCTATTGGTTCCGTTTTGTTGTTTAGACGAGCATAAAGTAGTTTGCGGTTATCTTTTTTTATGAATATTGGGTCTAGGCTTTTTTCTACTTTTACTAAGCATATTTCTTTGTTGCCTATTATTTCAAAGCTTGTTTCAATGTATTTGTTGTAGTTGCTAAATCCTATTGCGTTCTCAAGGGTGCTACATATATCCATTAGGAATCCGTCTTTGCTTCCTTTCCAGCTTACTATGTAATCATTTTCTAACCCGAGGACGTTGTGGTCATCGTCCACGCCGATGATGAGTGTTCCACCGTTTGCGTTTAGGAATCCTACAACTGTTTTAACTGATGAGAATTTTAGGTTTTTGTCTGCTTTGTTTTCTTTGGTGTTCCACGCGAAGCTTGATTTGAATTCCAGGTTGTAACTTTCTTCTTGCAATACGAGTTCTTGGACATCTAATTTTGGTACGTTGTGGCCAACCAGGGCTGTCATGAATTTGTTGATGCTATTTGCTATACGTTTGCGCCTATCGCGCAGGAAGTCTTCGTAATTGTCAATTTTCCATAGCTCTTCTTTTTCTGTTATGAATTGTTGGGCCAGTGCTTTTGGATATTTCTGTTGTACTTTTGGTAAATATTTCTTTGGTTCGCTGTTTCTTATTTGCAGGTTTGCTCGCTCGGTTAGGAATGCGCGGTTTGCTATTTCGTTTACCATTCGCGTTTTTTCTGGCGTTTGATAGTAGCCGTGTTTGCGCAGAACTGCTTTTGGGAATATGTGATGTTTGTGCAACCTGTACGAGCTGCCTAGCATTTGTGCGTGTAGTTTTGTTCCGTTGAACCAGTCTAGCGCTCCTTTACTTTTTGCCACGATGAACGCTATGTTGAAGAGTGGGTTTTGTATAGTAGCGGCTTCTAGATTTTCTGGTTTGACATCAAAGTATCGTACTTCTCTTTCGAAATTGTGTATGAGAGCCTCTGGTTTGTTATCTTTTGTGATGGCGACTATATCCTGTTCAAGCGGTGATGATTTTCCGCGTCTTGTGTAACGCCCCCAGGCCATAGCATTATAGAACCAGTACAGGAATTTATTAAGTTCGTTCTCGCTGCTAAACTCATATTTATTCTTCGCCAAATATGTGACTAAAGGTATCAGGAGGGCTTCGCTTTTAAGTTCGCATTGCTGGTTTGAATCAATGAATGCTTTGTCATGCATAATGTTAATTAAGTACGTCATTGCCTTTTTGAGATCCTCCCATGCTCCTTTTATACTTTCTTCGGATACACTGTAAAATCCCTCAAATTTTGCATGCCCTGACGCAACGCAATTAAGGCATAGTATGAGAAAGTTGAAATTAAAATCAAATCCGTTTTGCTTGTATACTTCCAGTTCTTTTCTGAATAGGTCTTTGATTTCAGGCCAAAACGAGCATACATAAGCAAGCGCAAGGTCTTCTTCTTGCAAAGTACGTCCCTGTTTATTAACGAGATTAAATATACGGACAACCTCTTTGATATCTCTTAGTTTGCCAAGTTTTTCCTCATCTACGTAGTATTCGTATTTCCTAATGGATTCCAGTTTTGTGAGCTTGCTTAAATGCTTGAAATAATAGTCTCGGTCGTTGCTTTTTTCAATAAAAATAGCTGCACTCTCATGAGTAAAGAAATCAACAAGCGAGATCCATTCGGGCTTACCTTCCATTATGGTTTTTTGATAATACCGAAATTCCTCAGTCTCCACGTTAAAATGCAATCGGAATCGCCTTAACACATCCGGATAATAAGGTGGGGTTTTGCCTTTCAACATCAAATATAGTGTTGTCATTCGCTGCTGGCCATCAAGCAACACCCGTGTATACACGTTGTCAGAAACCTTATGCTCCCCCCGTAACTTTGGAGGGGTCTTGGTCTTCCAAATCAGCAAAGAACCAGTTGGATAATCCTTGTACAATGACTGCATAAATTTTTTTACATCATCTCCATTCCATACGAAATCCCGCTGGAACTCGGGAAGCACTAAATCTGTATTTTCTATATCTTGCAATAATGTATCTATCTTCATAAATTATCCCCTCGAACAATCTTTCCGTTTTTTATTCTGTTAATTATGACTTATCTTTTTTTGCTACTTCATCCACATAAGCCGTTAAATTTACACAAAACCTACACAACTTATTGTAACACATTGCAGTTATTGGGGCAATATCATTTATGGTGCATAAAAGCTCAAACCTATTAAATGATTCTATCTTAATATTTCAACAATCTTTTTGCATTTTGGACATTTTACAAGGGATTGGCTCTCATCCGCCCATTTTATTTCAGCATCGCTGAATATATGTCCGCATGCAGGACATTCATAATTATTTAACACTTCATCTCCACCACTAATCATAAAATCTATAAAATCATCATTCATTATTACAATACCTTGCTTTCAAGCTCCAAAACCTCTCCATCTTTAAGGATTTTTACATTTTTAAATAAATCTGGATATTTGTCTGCTTCAAATGTATGTATCGGAATTAGCATACTGGGATTTAATGCCTTAGCAAACGCCTGTAAATCCTCGTTGGTCGCATGTCCGCTTGTATGGACATGCTCTAATATTAATTCTTTTTTCTCACAATACTGACTAAAGGTATCGGTGAGATAACCAGCCCACATTGAATATATAATTTTGGTCCCCTCAACACCTTTAATTTCTTTAATTGTGCGAGGAAACATAGAATTGTCTCTAGTGAGCATTAGAATTCTATTTTTATTCTTACTTATTTCAAGTGAAGTAATCTTTCGTTTATTGTAAACATATAACAAATCTCTATATCCTGCATCTGCCAATCTATCAGCATGATGTGGAAGGAATTTTATTCTGATGTTCTTCCAGTTAAACTGAGGAATACCTTTTGATATCTTTTTTAATTTATCCAATATAAAAGCTGTATAGATATCTATTACAAAAATTGAATCAGCTTTAAGGCACGCACGATAGGCTGAGACAAGCCTGTCAATATTTTGAGATGATGTAAAAAGAAAAGTTATATTCTTATGTTCCTTTAGTGTTTTCTCAATCTTTCCTTCAATCTCATCTTCATTGTTATACTCTTGCCTGTCTCTTGTGAGCATTGAGCCCTCCATCAACAGACAATCAATATTTTCCGGAGGATTCTTAAGCATATTTTTAAATAAAGACCTCTTTCTGCCGTGGGCTCTAAAATCCCCGGAATAAAATACTCGTTTGCCATCGGCCTCAATTAAGAAAGCCAGGGCATCAAAGGCCGAATGATCTACAAGATAGGGAGTAATTTTAAAATCCTTGATGGTAAGGGATTGTTTATTATTGATAAGTTTAGTATTTAAATTTTTCAACCCACCATAGATAAATATGTTTGTTACATCAATTAATTCCTTTGCACCAGCACTTAAATAAACTGGAATATCAGGATGAACATAATTTAAAAAACCATAATGATCAAGATGAGAATGAGATATTAAAATAGCATCTATTGATTTCTCCTCATCTTTATATAAGCCTTTTATTTCAGGAAGAATAGAAAGGCTCTTCAGCTCCTCAACTGATTTACCTTTTAAGATAGCTGAATCAAATTTTTCTCTCTTTTTATCAACCAGAGGCATACCGAAATCAATTAATATTCTAGTATTTGCTGTGCTGAGCTCAACACAGCTACCGCCTATCTCTTGAGTGCCTCTATGGATAATTAATTTCATAATTTATTCTTAAAGACTTTTATATTAAGTTTTGGATAGTGTTTTCTCAGCTTCTGCAGGGACTCCTTGGCAATCCCTGAATATCCACCAACAACAACTACTCCCTTTACAACCTTTTCAATTTCAATCTCATCCCAAGGCAGTTTTTCAAATAATTTCAATGCTTTCATTTGCCTATACGTCTCTTCATAAGAACTAACCCAATCCTTAATGTTAGATTCAATATGAGTAATATATTTGTTTAATTGCTGGCCTACATCAAAAGCCAGCTCTTTATTATTGCCTAATTTCACCTCAACAACTTCAAAATAGTAATGATTGTCCCTTTTTTGTCTTAAGGCCAGTAAATCTAATTTTCCGGCCATTCCGGTTTCGGTAACCTGCCGATCAATAATTATGAAATCACGCCTGTCTAAATTATCAGTTATAAGCATCTGCTCAAATGTAATTTCTTCACTGTAATTTACTTCTTTTATATTGCTAAATAATTTATCAAGATACTGATTCTTAAACAAGTGAGGCAATGCATTACTCTTTGCATATATAAAACAATATTTCGATTTATCATTATCTTTAATATTAAAATGAGTGTTCTTCCTAAAAATATCTTTACTAAACCTTTTATGGATTGATATTTCATAATTATTTACTCTGGGTGTGATCTTTGCTAAACTGTTACCCTTATAGTACAAATTAAAATAATTATCTCTTAAGCGGATATCTACTTCTCCTTTATAATTTCTAATCTTATCAACTAGAAATTTAAAATCCTCGCTTACTCTTTTGAAATTTTTATCGTTAAAATACCGCTTCATATTCTTACCTCTCTAATATTTTGACTGCTTACCCTGCACTTTTTCCTCAAAATTAGGATAGATAAAGTACATAGCCATAGTAACTGAAGTATCAGCCTGATTTATATACTTATGGAGGGATTGTTGATAGTCTTGTCCAAAAAGCACCTCAGCAGAAGTGAAAACAGGAAAAAATATTGTTAAAAGAAAGATAATACATATCAGATCTATACGTCTAAATTCAAATTTCATTCTTGTCATTTTATTCTCAGCTACCTACATCAGTGACGAATAGAGGTCTACTGCTTCATTTTAAGACGTTTTCTTTCTTCAAGAAGCTCATTTACTTTATCAGCATAAATAGCAAAACTATAATCTTTGAATATATAACTTAAAGTAACTATACCTATCAATTCACCATACTCATTAATTAATGGGCCTCCGCTATTACCAAAAAAGATAGTAGCATCTGTCTGAATATGCTTATCACGCAAGGCGGAAATAATACCCTCAGTAAATGTATTAGTCATTCCAACGGGTGTACCCAAAGAATATACTCGATCGCCAACATTCTGGAATTCCTTGGGAGATATTGTAATTATCTTTACATATTCATCAGGAATTTTAACTCTCAAAATCGCCAGATCATACTTTCTGGAATAAAAATCTAACTTGGCATCAAATCTAGCATTTGTATAAAGTTGAATTTCATAATTATATGGGCGTTTTGCTTTTGTTTTCTTTGCCAATACAACGTGTTTATTAGTTAAAATATAATAATCATTTTCATCTTTACCAATAATTGATCCTGTGCCCTGAGAAATTTTCTTATCATTCTCTTTAACATATACAGTTACAACAGAAGCACAAACCTTCTTATAAACATTTTTAGCTGAAAGTTTTTTTCTACTTTTTAATTCTGCATCAGACAACATCTGAATATTTATAATTTTTCCACTGCTATTTTCACCTGCAGAATGCTTAATTCTTTTTTTACTGTAAATGCAATATGGAATTTGGATAATTAAATAAACAGCTAAAACTATAAAAATAAACCTTTTTATATTTCTTTTTATCTTAACATGCTTATAGGAGTGAGCTTCTTTTATTTTGCTTCTGTAATAACTTTTTTTTATTTCACAAATCTCTTTTAAGCTTTTTAAAAATCTAATATCTAATGGATCTAAAACTTTATCGCTCGTAATTATTTCAAAACATTCCTCAAATATATTCTCTTTGTCCTTAGAAGATAGTTCTTTAATTTCAGACTCTAACATTTTTAGGTTTACATCATGCATACCTATCTTTCTTAAGGAATTTTTATCAGATTCAGTTTTAGATAACCTTTCAATAAGATTATTTACATAATCTCTCTCTTGTCTGGCCATGTTCTCATTGGCCCACAATGCCGCCATGCAAACCTTAAAAATTAGTATTTTATTCTTATCCATTAAATAACCTCGTTTAAAGCATTTTTTCTATAAAACACAAAAACCCTTATCCGCTCATTTAAATCCAAGCAAAATAAGGGTTATTACTCATTTACAACTTCCTCCTAACTTAATACAAAAAAAACTAATTTATTCTAACATATTGCTATCATTAGAACAATAACTTTCAGATATAATGTAGCCTTGCATATAAGATACTGTTCGTAAGTTCATTTTTTGAACTTACAACAAGCCTCTATCCGGCAATACTAATATTTTCTCGCTGTTCCACCTACGCGGTGGAACAGTCTTCTTCATTTAGTTGTCTTTAGCAAGATTTTAACCTTATTCAGGAATTTTTCTGCTTTTTCAACTAACTTTTCCGCGTTTTCTTTCGAAAACTCTGATTGATAATCCGCATTCTCACGTAAGTCTTTGGCTATATCGTAATCATCTAAGAAACTGGTCTCAAGCAGATTTTTATTAACAAAAAGATTTTTTAAAGCCATGCGCAGACAGAAATGGCTTTTCTCTCTGTATCCTTTTGAATAAAGTAATGCTCTCGCAGCATGAAACATAGAATAATAGGCCGTTATAGTGGCTAATTTATACTTATTGAGCTTTAAAACGTCTTTAGAGTCTTTTAAATCATCTCCTGAAGCAGCAATTTCCTTTTTGATTAACTTTTCATCTACTCCAATTTTAACTAAACTTTTCTTTTCTAAGCATCTTTTAAAATGATAATCCATTAATCAGCCCTCCACAGCATAATGCCCTTTTGAATACGTTCATATAGAGGTTTATCTTTATCTTCTATCAATTGAAATTCACCTGAATTATAAATAAGAGCTTGGATATTCCTTGACGTTTCTTTTTTTCTTATGATTTGGAGTGATTTGTCTTTTTCCTGGGAGATTATAGCAAGATCGATATCACTATCCTGTGTATCGGTGCCTTCGGCGCAGCTTCCAAAAAGAATGATGCGCTTAGTGAGGGATTTTAAATCACTAATTAATCCGCTTAATTCAGCTATAGTTTGGGTAACTTTGTATTGCCGCATAAGAGGATTATCTAGATTAAGAATATAAAAGTTCATTTTCCCTTTTTTTTGAAGCGTGACCATCTCTTTCTTAAACAAGGATTTTAACGTTTGATGCGCAGAGCCTACGCTTATAGGTATGTTTTTAGCAATTTCGCTTTCGTATAAAGGCTCATCTGTGTGACGAATAAGGTATTTTAATACTTGTTGTTCAGCTTTAGTTAGTTCCATAATAGAATTCCTTATTTGTGAAAGTGTTTTCATTTATTTGAAAACATTTTCATTATATCGCAACTAACTGTATTGTCAAGTTCTTTAATTGTTTTCTATCCCTTTTTATACCACCGTGGCGGTGGTATGTTTTGGGTATTTTCATCCCTCAAGCTCATCAGATGAAGGCCGATAAGTACGTATCTTCTTTTTTTGAGCTGTTTTTCTTTTATCCGTCAGCATTTTCTCTTTAGCTCTTTTAGAACGTTTACGCTTCTGCCTTTTTATTTTCTCTATTTTCTTTTTTTCTTCTGATAATTTACCTAATTTTATTGTCTCAATCTTATTTACAAGGATTCTCCTGGCTAAAAATCTATTTAAAGCTTGAGAGCGTTCTCTTTGGCATTTTACTTCTATACCAGTAGGAATATGCTTTAAATAAACACAGGTAGAAGTCTTATTTACATTTTGCCCACCTTTACCACCGGAGCGGATAAACTTCTCCTGGAGATCTTTTTCATAAACCTCTAACTTATCCATTTTTTTCTTTAAGTTTTTTTCTTTAGTTTCACTTACTGCAAATATCATAATCTAACCTATGCCTCTCTTTCCCCCTATATCATCACCGATGATACACATGTATTTATCACTTGACAAAGAATACAAGTATGATATACTTTATATTGAATCACGATAAGAGGCTATCCAAAGGGTTCTGTCCCGCGGTAATGCCTCTTCTTTTTACCTTTTTTTATAGTCTAATTTATCCTTTAAATCATTCATAAATACCATATCCGAAGTAAACTCTCTTAAAAGCGAAGAAAATTTATATCTATCAGGAATGATAACTCTTTCTAGTTTTTCGCGTTTTTTAAGATGCTCTATTAAACAATAAAAGTCACCATCTCCAGAAACTATGATAGCTTTTTTATAGTTTGAATATTCTATCATTGCATGCAAAACCAGCTCTGCGTCTATATTGCCTTTAGGTTTTCCACTAGGTAATGTTAATGTTGGCTTAAATATAAGAATATAGCCATACATCTGTAGTGCTGTATATAAACTTTCATTAGTAGCAATATAACCTATGAAAATAAACGCTTTAGTAACCCCATACTTATCATCTAAATATTTTCTAAAACGTTTAAAATCTAATTTCCACCCTTGGCCTTGAATAGAAAGATTCAAATTCTGGCTATCAATAAATGCATAGTTATTTTCTTTTAATTTCATACTATAATTCCCTTTGTACCACCTTCGAGGTGGTACATTTTGGTTATTTACATAGTGATGTTTTCATGGTGGTTTAGACGAAGAAGTTTTTTGTTTTTATCGAGTACTACACAAACAGCATCTATTCTGTATTTGTCAGCGTATCCTTTGTATAACATATACATTTGAGCATTTTTAACAACTTTGTTTACTTTCTTTTTTGTTAAAGACTGCTCGGGCATGCCGAATTTATCTCCAGTCCTGGTTCTGACTTCAATAAATACCATTATATCTTTAAATTGGGTAATCAAGTCGATTTCAGATAATTTTGTTCTGTAATTTGCATCAATTATCTTATAGCCTTTTTTCTTAAGAAATTCTTTAGCTAAATTTTCTCCGAGCTGGCCGGTTTTCAAATTATCCTTTTTAGGATTATCAATAATCTTATTTTGATTTTGATTAACCAGTTTCTCTTTGGTAAATATTCTTTTTAAAAAAGACATTTTGACCTTTTTATGCTTTTGTTCTATATTGCAAAGCTTCCGCCATATGGGATGAATTAATTTCATCCGAATTTTCAAGATCAGCGATAGTTCGTGCTACTTTTATCATTTTGTAATACGCGCGGGCTGATAGATGAAAAGCAGCAGAAGCCTGATTGAGAAGCTGCTTTATTTCTTTAGATAGGGGGCAGTATTTTTTAATATGCCGGTTTTTCATCTCGGCGTTGGTGTGAATTGAATCCTTTATAAAACGCTGGTTCTGTTTTTGCCTTGCCTTTGTAATCCGTTGCCGCATTTGCTGAGAATCTTCAAGAGGTTCTTTGAATTTAAGGTCCTGACTTAATTTATTTGTATCAACAACAGGCAGATCAACATGAAGGTCGATTCTATCTAAAATTGGCCCGGAAGTTCTTTTTCTGTATTCCTGTAT
>Ga0222658_1000349_pt1 | contig 25176 bp, 26 predicted proteins | sample AntAcemetagen476_FD_179830 | JGI IMG/M metagenome (GOLD analysis project Ga0222658, IMG submission 179830) | Saline water microbial communities from Ace Lake, Antarctica - #476 | ecosystem: Environmental > Aquatic > Non-marine Saline and Alkaline > Saline | place: Antarctica: Ace Lake... | reverse complement strand
TATTTTGTTTTTTAAAATTTGTAGTAATTTCATAAAGAGAAAACTCCCTGCGTAGTCCACCATAGGAATACTATAAAGGATAATGTTATTAATATAAATAATATTTCTTCTGAGTCCATATTATATAAAATGTTAATTGTTAGGACTTAGAAAATAGAGCGTTATATCTCAAATTCTAAGCCTATATGTAAAGCCTTAACCGAGCTTTCCTGCCTAGATAAGGCTGGGTGATAAAATTGGGGTTTTGATTACTGTTTAACCCCTTGATTCCTTTTAGAAAGTGCGTTGTAAACGTGTTCAGTCTGTCCTTTCCAGAAATAGTCTATCAAATAGTTGATAATCTCTTCTGGGACTTTGTTATCAAATAATTTATGATAATCACGATGAAGGTACATATCAACATAAGCGATATTCTTGGGTGTGTCAGCTCCATCTCGGCTGGAACAAATTATGTGATGTCGGTTAATGTTCTTTCCATTAGAACGTTTCTTGTCAATCCTTCTTTTCTCCTTGCGAAGTTTACGCTTGTCTTTAGGATTCATTATGAGCCTCCTCGTTGTTTAAAAGAACAAGTCTATTATTTTTTTCCCTACAAAAGCTATCATCCCAAGAATCCAGCCTGTAAAGATTAACCCTAATATTATTATTACTATTATTAAATCCATTAAGTAATTATATAAACTATTAAACCACAACATAAAGTACATAATCCAGTAAGAATAATAGTAACAGCCCAACTCGGTCTAGCTAATAGTGTTTTTTTAATGTCTTTTATATCTGAACAGATAATCCCTATTAGTTTATCTTGTCCTTTATTTTGTTCTTCAAGTCTTGCAACTCTTTGGTCTATTGTATTTGGCATATTATTTAATATATTTTCTAGTAACACCTACGATAACTCCTACCATAGATATTGTACCTGTTATAGCATTAATAACTTGCACTAAATCAGCCTCTGCTAATTCAATTTCAAACATTCTAGCGATAGCGATAAATAAAGGCACTAAAGCGAGTAACATTGAGCCGATAGTTAAAGACAATTTGTCTGGATTTTGTGAACTCCCTAATTGTGGGTACTTCCTAATTAAGTTTTTCATATTATTCTATGTTAGTTAATTTTTTAGGTACCGTAATATCTAAACTTAAATCTTTTTTAGCAGTTGTTAGTTCATCTACAATGTCGTTATATATTCCGATATAATTATTAATTTCTCTCTTGTAATCATCTAGGTTTCTTAATTTATCTGCTGGTCTGAAAGTTTCTTCTCTTGGCTCGTCCCATTCTTTCTTGATTTGCTTTTGTAAATCCTCTGTTACGACTTCTGTTTCGGTAATTGTCATTTTACCGTCTACTTCTGCCTCAATCATTTGAGTCTTTACTGGGGTTACATTTGTGTAAGTTGTTGCTGCGATTGCAAATCCACCTGCTAAAAGTATTGTAGCCACTACTGGCATAATTAGTTTTTTCATATTATTTTTCTAAATAATCAGATAACTTAATTAATGGATAAAATAAAATTACTACAAATAAGATTATTAATCCTAACATATTAGCTATTATGTTTTTCATAAGTTAAACCATTTAATAAATAAGTTAATTATCTTTCTTAGTATTGATACTTCTTCTTCGTTAAAAGTTTCGTTACTAACTCCTAATTTAGTATCGCCTTTTAAACTTTCTACTTCTGCTTCTAAACTTTCAACTCTATCTAATAACTCCTGAATAGCCTTTAAATTAAACTGGACTGATTTACCTAAATCTCTACCTACAAAGGTTTCAGTAGATGTTGCCATTATCGGCACTACTTCTGTGTATGCTTCTTTAACTAATACCATTTCTGTTGCTCCTAGTTTTTCAGAATAATCTTCTTCAACTTCTATTAGCTTATCTTCATAGACTGCTTCGTGTTCTATTGTTTCTTCTCCTACCTTTTTACTTACTTCATATTCATTTTCATATCTTACACCGTCTGGTAGTGTGTTGTGGTCTATTTTACACCAATCTCCGTTAATAGTATTAGATTCACATTTAATATCTTTAATAACAGAAAGAGCATCTCCTGTATATCTAGGAGAGTATTCTATATAAGAATCTGCTAAAACATTCCCTGCTACAGATAGGACTTCTGATGGTGTCGTCGTCCCGATGCCGACGTTGCCTTGTATTATTGCTCCTCCCGTTGGAGCGAGAGTTGTGCTGTATGTTGCATCACCGATGGATACTCCCCCTAAGACACTTAACTTTGAGCCAGGTGCCGTTTGCCCGATGCCTAAATAACCATCTATTCTTGATATTTCAGAAGCTCCATCAACCCATAGAGCATAATTTTGTCCTGTTACGACTGTAGAAGAAGCTGAACCTTCTATATAAACAGTAGCTGTGTCGGATACTGTGGCGGAACCTGCGTCTATTTGAGTAATTTTAACCGCTAAATTTGCTATAAGAGGATGATTACCATATGATGTTTCTGACCATTTGCCGTCAATAATTGCTGAAGCTAAAGGACGATTGCCATATCCAGTTAAATCTATGTCATTTATTAAAAATTTAGAATCAGAAGTAACCCCTTTAAGACTAGAGGTAAAATTTGTATTGTCTTGACCACTAATAGTCAAAGCAGTAAAAGACCCATAATCATTTCCTGTAAATGTTCCTTGTACTGTCAAATTATCCCCACTCAGATACATTCCACTATTCATTGTATTTCCTGTCTGTGTCCAAAATCTCAAAGTGCTATCTTTACTCGTGCTTGTTACATCATCCATTTCCCATGTCATTCTTCCAAATTCTGCTTGTGTTCCAGTATTATCATCTCCATAAAAACTTAAATAACCTTGGTCATTATCGGCTGGCGTTCCCCTGTTTCCTGCTCTAAAGATTGCGATTTGGTTCGATACTGCATCAGTAGTATTTTGAAAATCAACTGGTACTCCTGCATATTTCCAATCGTGTTGCCCTGTCCAAGAGGGGCTATCTCCTAATGCCACGCCTCCTCCTCCTGCACTTGCTGTTTCCCAAGCCAAACCAGTTGAAGTAGTAGAAGAAGCTGTTAATACTTGGTCATCTGTTCCGACTGGTAATCTAGCATCAGCACTTCCATAAACATAAATATCACCCTTAGTAGTTAAAGGACTTGCTCCTCCTGCTGCATCTTCAAAGCTAGGAGCTACGCCTGCTCCACCTGAAGTTAAAACTTGTCCATCTGTTCCTATAGCTATTTGGCTAAACGAGGTTGTAGTATCTGCGTAAGGTATTAGATATTGTGTTCTTGCATATGTATTTTGTGTATCGGGAGCTAAGCCTGTGATAGTTGATACTGTGCCTGCATTTCCTGTTATAGAGCCGTCTATAGCGTTAGTTACGGTTAAGTCTGTGAACCAACCTTTAGTTAGTCTTGAGCCTGTTGCTCCAATATCTCCTGTAAGGAAAAGATTAGAACCGTCATAGGTTAAGCCTGAAGTTCCTTCAATCGTTCCGTCTCCAGTCCATATTCCTATTTGATTGTCTAGTGGAGTTCCTACTTTAGTTACATCGCCTGTTCCTGCATTTGTCGTACATTGAATCCCTGTGCCTGCTTCATAAGTACATATTTTAGTATCGGTTAAAGTTCCTTCGTTTACTGATAAAGTTCCAGTAGTTAAATCTAAAAGAGTTCCTGATACTGTATTATCGCCTGTATTAGTTCCGCTCAAGTTAGAGCCTAAAACTGTTCCTGTTGCTAGGATATTTCCGACTACATTTAGTTTTTCGCTTGGTCCCGTCGTCCCGATGCCGACGTTGCCTGAAGAATCAATATTCAAATTTCCTGCACTTAATGCATTTTGACGACCTATAGAAGTAGTTTGCCCTTCAGCAATGATATATGTCGTAGAATCATTATCTTCTAAAATTATCGCTCCCTTATTGTCTGTGCTTTTTAATCTGACAATAAAATCTTCTGCTGATTCAACATGCAATGGAGATAATGGTGCCGTCGTGCCGATGCCGACGTTGCCTGTGTTATCTATTACCATTCTTACGTCTGTGCCAATAGTTGAGCCATCAACAATTTCAAAATTATCAGTTGATGAATTATATCCAAAACCATAATCATTTGAAACAGACCCAGCAGCGCCTAAACCGAATACACCGTTATCAGGTAACTGAAATCTTCCGCTTTGCAAACGAACAATAGATGTATCATTTTGTTTAAAAAACATAGCGGCTCCAGTCGGAACATTTAATTCAATACTTCTTGTCCCGCTAGTTTCTATTTTAAAATAACCATTGCTTTGCATTGATAAGTCGGCATAGTCAGCTGCTTTATCATCATAACCATAAATCCGTAACCCACTATTATCAGAAGATTGTGCTAAAGTAAGTTTTTTTGCTGGTGCCGTCGTCCCGATGCCGATGTTGCCGTTTGACAATATTGTTAAATCACTTGTAGCTTCTGGGTTATTGCTTGCGTTTCCTCTGTATACTGAATTTTCTGCTAGAGTTAGGTCGGTTAAATCGCTTACTTTTGCATCCCAAGTGCTAGAAGCTACGTCTGTAAGCATTTGATAACCTGTGTCTAATCCTAAAGCTAGAGTTCCTGCTGTTGTGATAGGGTTATCTGCGATTGTAAAGCCTGTTGGTACGCTTAGGTCTACTGAAGTTACTGTTCCTGTGCCTCCTCCTCCGCCTATTATCCCTAGAGTTGATGTTGCTACTACGTCATAAGTTCCTCCTGCATTACCCATCAGAACTTGTCCGAATGTTGGGTTGGTAGACGTTCCAGTTCCTCCAGAATTTGGGTACAAAATTGTCGCACTTAGATTTTGTTCTCCTGAACTAAATAATTGCTGTAACTCGTTAATAGAGCCAGTTAAAGCAAGTGCAGAAAATGGAAATAATGCCAACAATATTCCGTAAAATAATAAATTTTTAAGTTTTCTTTTCATATTTTCTATATTTAAAATTATTAAAATATTTTTTTTCAGCTTGTTCTCTAGCTAACTTAGCGAACGTAATCACAAAGTAAAATTTCGCCTGATACTGGAGCTATATTGAAAGTGATAGTATTAGCTGAATAACTATAGTCTCCGTCTGTAGTTCCTGCTGGGTTTAGTTGCTGTCTTGCTCCTCCACGATATACCTTAAGGGTAGTTGCTGGGCTTGGTGTGTAATTAATAGTAAATATTTTATTTACACTATTTTTCGTTCCAGACAATTCTTCACTTGAAACATCGTGCTGAATAACTCCTCCAAAGTTTACCCCTCCATGAGCAACGTGGCTGTGAGAAGATTTAGAATAATTACTTAATCCACTAATAGCTGTTACTCTTAATCTGTCTTTACCTTCTAAGCTTTCAAGTAAATCTCTTATTACTTTAGCCTTTAATCCTTTTATAATCTCTTTTATAGAAGGAATCTTAATTTCTTTTAATACAGCTTTGATAGACCTTTTTAGTATCTTTTTTTCATCTGCGTCTACTCCGTCTCTAACGTTAGCCATCTTAAAATCTACATCAGACATTCTTCTTTTATGATTAATGTCTAGGTCGTTTAATCTACTTGTTACAAGGTCATAAACTTCTTTTTTAAGTGATTCTGAATTAGTGTTGTTACTTCCTTTAAGATTACTAAAATCTACGTTAAGGGTTTGCTTGATAGTTGCAAGCTCTTGTGCGTTAAGCTCTTTAATCTTTTTAACAAAAGCAATAAGCTTTTTAAAATCAGCTTGAAAGTCTGCCTTACCTAAATGGTCGGCTGACATAGCTCCTAAGATTATGTTTAAGTTTTTTATGTTTTCTTCTTGTGGCATATTATTTTAATATTTTTTAAATATTTCTTTCTTAGCATCTTTCTTTATTTTTTCTATTGTTTTTTGTTTATCTTTCTCACTTAGCTTTAAATATTCATCGCTCTTTATTGTTTCGTTTATTTCTTTATCTATAATTTCATTGTATTCTTTATTTGCTTTTTTAAAAGTTTCTTTATCCACTTCGCTTTTAAATTGGTTGATTTCTTTAGTGTCTTTTAGTTCCCAATCTTCTCTAATAGAATAAGTATTAGCACCTATACCAACAAGGTCTGCTATGCTACCTATAACCGCTGCCACATTATTTATAATATCTTTAGTTAAAGCGTTTCCTTCTTTATAAAAGTTATCAACAAAGTTCTGAACACTAATAGGAGTTGAAATTTTAAAGGTTGTACTTCCTGCTGTTGGTTTTTTACCTTCAAAATCTCTGCCCTTAGCATAGTCTATAATTGCCTTTGAGAAAGGTGTTGTTTTGTTTGCCAAAAAGTCCATGCCAACATCAAACTTAGTTCTTGAACCGAAATCACCAGAATTTAACTCTGTCTTTATTTTTGTAACAGAGCTTTTAGAATCTCCACTAATAAATCTTGAAATTAAAGTTATTAATGAACCTGCTCCACCAGTTACATCAAATCTAGTATTTCCTACCTTAATCTTTCCAAAGTCTGTAGATGTTGGGTCTGTTTCAGCCGAACCAGGAGATATAGCGTTAGCTATCGCAATTACAGTCGCAGTAGTTGAAACAACTTTTAATAGATTTATCTTAGCTTGCTTTTTAGCGAATGCAGTTTCAAGTCCTGCTCCTGCTGTATGCCCTGTTAATACGTCCCAATTAGCCTTTAACATCTTAGGAGCCCACATAACAAGCCTTACAAGCCCTCCATCGCCTGCTCTGCCTAAATCACCTCTAGCAGTTAATGAGTTTACAAGCCTTCCTATATCTTGAACCTGTGCTTTATTCATTTCTACTCCATTCTCTTTAGCCAGGTCATGCAATACATCGAATGTCTTAGTTCTTGCTCTTATAGCAGAATTAGTGAATGAAGCTTCTGAAGCCTTAAATACTCTGCCAAGTCCTGGTATCTTTTCTGGCAATGTAGCAGGAAATTGCTCTTCTGACTTAGGTATTAGTTTAGCCAAATCATAGTTACCATTAAGATAATTCTCATTAGAAAATACTTCTGCCATTAAAGAATCTTTTGCTATGTTTTCTCCTTGTTTATCTTTAAGTGTTTTATAAAAATCTTTAAATGAGTTCTTAGCTACATTATACCAAACTGACGGTCTTGTTTTTAAAGTATTAATTCCTTGTCTTCCTATAAAACTATTGTCTACAGATGCAACAAAAGCGATTGAATTATCTGATATAGTTTTTAAAGTATCTATTACTAATTCTTTTACTGCTTTAGCCTTGTTTTCTTTGAATGTCTGCTTGCCTTCATAATATCTTTCTAATATTAAATCTTTAATATTTTTTTCTCCATCCTTTAAGCTTTCAATATATCTTTCTAGCAAAACTTTGTTAGAGCCATATTCAATCTTTGCTTCTGTGGATTTCCATTCTCCTGTTTCTTCATTAAACTTACTTTTTAATTCTTCTGCTTTGTTGGACAATTCAAATATATTCTTAGCTTCTACTCTTGTTATATGAGTCCCGATAGCTTGGTCTGCTAATTCATTCAAAAATGTTTGTTCTTCCGTTGGATTAAATATACGTTCTTCTTGTATTTTCTTATAATCTTCTGCCATTTTAGCGAGTTCTGCTTTCTTAGACTTATCATATCTGCCTATTTCTCCGACTTTACTAGCCCAGTTTTTTATTCCTAATGCTTTATTTTTTAATACTAGCTTTTTTTCAAATAGTAAATTTACATCCTTAGCATTTTTACCAGCATATTTTTCTAATAATTTTGTTCTAGCTTCAGAAGACATACCTAAAAGGTCAGATATTTTAATATCTTTATCTTTTAATGCTTTTTTGAAAGCATCTACTTTATTCGGTAATAAGCAAAATGTTGACATATATTATATATTAGCAAGAAATAGAATCAAGGAATTTATCCCATTTTAAGTCTTTTCCGTCTAAATTAACTTTTTCTGTTTCTTTTTTAATATCTTTTTTAATATCTTTCTTTTTTTCTACTGCCTTACTAGCTTTTTTCTCTCTGGCTTTCTTAACTTGTGCTATTTTAGCTGTTGCAGAGTCTTGTGTTCTTCCCCTAGTTAAGCTTAGTTCTTGTGCTGCTAATGATACTTGTTCTACTAGTGGAGAGTTAGCTAACTCATAAGCTAAATCACCATCTTTAGTCTTTTTAATAACTGTCTCCATCGCTTTCACTAAAGAAATTCCATTTAATCCTGTTGGAAGTGGCACTTCTCCCCTTACCATAGCTCTAGCATTATTTATATCTTTTTTTATAACTTCTGATGCTATCTTAGCTTGGTCTTTTAATGTCGTTCTTTCAAAACTAGCCAAACTATCAAAACCACCTTCTATTAAACCTTGCTCTATTGCCTTTGTTTCAATGCTTTTCGCTATTCCAGCAGTAGCAGTCCCAGTCGGTCTTACTGATGGTTCTTCTATAGGCACATACTTTACAGGTTTAGCAAAATCATTATAAGTAGTACCTTCTATATCATTCTTAGCTTTAAATATTCCTTTGCTTGTTTCTTCAAAAGATTTAGTCAATTCAGACGGTTTTATGTCAATATAAGTTTTCTTTTCTGTAGATAAACCTCTCGCTATGTGTTCTTTTAATAAAGTATCTACATAAGAACCTTTTTTAATAACTCCTCCTGTATCTATCCCACTTGTTTGATAAACCCTTACTTTTCCCTCTTCAATAGGTGGAAGTTTTTCAGCTAATTTATAATTTGCTTTATCGAGTTTATTAAGTTCTTTAATCTCTGGTTTAGTTAATTCAAACTTCTGTATTTCTTTTTCTTTTTTAACAAACTTATCAAAATCTATTTTAGGTTTTTGCGTTTCTTCTTTAATCTTTAATTCAATAATAGCCTTTTCTTCTGCTTTTTTCAATATAGTTTCTGCATCTACTTTATCAAACTTTTTCTCTAGTTCTTTTACCTTAGCTTCTCTTTCTTTTCCTTTAAACATTTTTCCTGCTACTACTATTTGTCCTGCTAAAACTAATACTTCATTTACACCCTCTCTTATATTCTCTGCTGTTTCTTTTTTAATTTTATTAGTAGCTACTAAAGCATTCAATCCCTCGTTACTTAAATTAGTTATAGTGTCTCCTGCGACTGCTAATGGTAAATTTATCAATGATGCGATTCCTCCTAAAACTGGTATATTTTTACTTGCTTCGAATGTAGCTGTTATTGGAGAAAAAGCTAATCCTGCTGTTCCAGCAACTGCTTTAAATACTTCTCCGACTCTTTCACTTTTAGTCCCTGTTTCAGTCGGCTCAAAAACATCAGCTAATCTTTCAAAGTAGTTAATACCAGATTCTTTTATGCTGTTAGAAAAATCTTGAACTGTTTTTTTAATATCAACTTCTCCTTTTTTAGTAGATTCATCTAGGTCTTTAAGAGCTTGTTTTGTTTGTGGATTTGCTTCTATTATTTTTTTAACAGATTCTATCGGATGCATAAATACATCTTTTAATCCACTTAAAAAGCTTTTGCTAGTTCCTTGTTCTGGAATTAAGCCTTTAATTTGTTGCTGTTTATGAGCTATTTTAGCTCTTGCTTCTGGTAAATCAATCTTACCATCCTTAAAATCTTCTATTGTTTTGTTTTCAACAACCACTTTACCACCTTGTCTTAATTCATAAATCCATTTATCGTCATCTCCTCTTGGGCTTGGTTTGTATTCTACATTTTTTATATTATTTGTTCCTCCTAAAGCATAAGATACTATATGGTCTCTTTCTGATTCGTGTGTTGGTGTTAATCCTCCATACGACCTGACAGGTTCTTTGATTAAAGTTCCTGCTCCTGATGTTTTATATTCTCCTCCTCCTAAATGTTCTGGTAGACTAACAGTTCTTATATTTGTTTCTGTTGGTTTTGATGCAATAAATTTATTAAAATCAATACCAACTTTCCTGATAGTTATAGCAGGTGTTTCTTCTTGTGGTAAAAATTTATTAAAATTTATTGACATTTAGTTATTATAATATTTATCTTTTTCAAGCATAGCATCTAATTGGTCATTAGTTGCATCTGGGTATAAGTTATGTAAAAAGTTCCAAGATTTACCCCAATCTCCACCTTTAGCTAACTTCTTTTTTTCTGCTATTAATAATTTTTCAAAAGACGATTCTTCGCTGTTCAATCCTGTCTTTAACTCGTTTATTTCTTCTGTTGTAGCTGCTCTTCTATTTCCGTCTACTCCTATAGCATAATACTTTCCATTTTCTTCATATACATCTCCCTCTCTCCTCGCTGTTGAACTTTGTGATTGAGTTGGTGCATTACTTCCACCGTTTGTAGTAGGAGCGTTACCTAAAGCGACTGACACTGCCCCTCTCAATTCTGACGGAACATTAGTAAGCTTTAATCTTCCAGCCCTAACTTGGTTTGCGAGTGCTTCTACTGAAGCTTGCTGTAATTTAAGATTACCTTCATTGATTTCTTTTGCCTTAGCATCTGCTATAGCCTGTTTCTTTTCTGCGTCTATTGCATCTAAAGCATCTAGCTGAGCTTTTTCATCTCTTGTAACAATATCTCTGATAGCGTTTCTTTGAGCCTGTGCTATTGCTATACGCTCCTCAATTACGCCATATTTAGCCTTTACAGCGTCTTGCACGTTCTTTTCGGCTTGTTCTATGTTATTAAGCAACATATTCGCCTTAGACGTTAATGTAAAGATTTCAGCATTAAGGACTGCTCGGACTTGAGCCTGTGAACCGATGATAGAGTTCATTGTAATAGGCTTGCCCTGTATGTCGGCAAGTAGTCTATTTTTATTATCCTCTACTGCTATAAGTTGATTTTTAACTGACGTCAATTCGGCTTCTAAAGGGTCTACTAATAAAGCATCTTGTTGGGATTCAAATTCTGATTTACCTGCTGTTTCTCCTATAGCGTCTAACATTGTCTGTGTAAAATCATCATTTTTCTTCTGCATTTCAGTTTTAGTGTCTTCTATTAGTTTAAGTTTTGCATCAATATTAGCAATAGCTTTCTCCTTTTCGATTGTAGCGGCAGAATCTCCTACTATATCATCTCCAGGTACTGCATTAACATTCGCTCCTATTTGACTTCCTGCTAATTCATCGGCAGTCATAGTTCCACCACCTTTTTTATTTCCTAGAGTATAACCTTGTCCGAATAAGTCGCTTGCTCTTTGTGAGCCTACTGCTACTTGTACTGTTTTAGTTCCGTCAGCAGATACCATTGTAGCAACTCCACCGTTTCCTTTAGCATAATCTACATTAGCTTGGTCATCTCCTTGAGCATTATTTGCTTCTATTCTATCTAAGGCTGCCTGAAGTCCTAAAGCTTGTTCTGATGCTTTTGGTGTTACTGGAGCTAAAGGGTCTACAGGAGCTATTTTAGCTACAGGTTCCACTTTTGGGAACGCAATAGTTGGAGATGCAGATGAAGCCCATCCTGTTTCTCCTCCTAGACCTATTAAATTAGCAGTATCAGCATATCCTGCACCGCTTGTTCCGCTAGAACTTACAATAGGAGCATTATTTGTGCCTGTCGGAGCAGAGCCAATAACCCAACCAGCGTCAGACATAGCTTGAGTGATAACACCAGTAGTAGATTCTCCAGTCGTTATATTATAAAGATTAGTCGGAGTTATTGCTCCGCCTCCTCCTCCACCACCACCGACATTAACACTAGAAGCAACAGGACTACTAGCTGTATTACCTGTATGAGTAGTCTGTACTCCAGTATTCACATTGTAAGTTTGCCATGCCATATATTTATATTAAATTTTTAATTATATCTTTTAATTCATCAACTGTTTTAGCTTTCTCTATATCTTTCTTAATATTATCTTTCTTTTCTTTGTTCTTTATGTTATCAGGCTTTTCTGTTTTTAGTTTTCCTCTAACTACCTTTAATTTATATCCTTGGTCTATTTCTTCCTGTTCTTTTTTAGTTGGTTTAATATCTTTTATAGCAAAGTTTTTATTAGAAAACTCTATCTTACTTTCAGATATTGATTTTACTTCGTTTGTATTTTTATCGTATAGAAATATCATATAATCATTTGTTTAGTAAATCCTGCTGTTCCATTACCACCATTTCCACCAGCTCCACCGTCTGCTCCAAAAGTATTTGTTCCTCCAATTCCTCCAGTTCCGCCAGTTCCTGCCGTTGTCGATGTCGTTCCTGTTCCTGTTTTTATTGAATAAATAACAAATACTACTCCTCCATGTGCTCCGCCTGCTCCGCCACCTCCACCTGGAGCTGGATTACTACTATTGTCTACTTGTCCATCACCTCCATCTCCTCCATCTCCACCGTTAGCCTCTGCATATACATTGCCATCAACTGTTACTATATTTTTAGCAAAAATCATTACTATACCACCTGGAGCACCTGCACCACCGCCTCCGCCACCACTATAGCTATTTCCATAAGCACCGCCTCCTCCTCCGCCAGAAGAACAAGCACTTGATAGTCTTGCATAGGTGTCGGTTGAGTAAGACATCATTCCATATATATCGTTTAAAGTGCTTAAAGGGTTTTGTCTTGTTTCTGTATTTGCTCCAACAGCACCAGCAGTTCCAGCTGTAGAAAGACCAGTCCCACCTGCTCCTGATACTGGAGAATCAGCATTGCAAGACCTTTCAAATGATTGACCATTACCTCCATTTTCACCAGCAGTCTGTGTTCCAGTTCTGTGACCTCCATTTCCGCCTGAACCTGCTAATCCACTTTCTGGGAGTGTTCCTTCGGTGTTTGCCCTAGCCCCTGCTGCTCCACCAAGATAACCTGCACTTCCGTCTAACCCGTCTACTCCGTCTCCTCCGTTTGCTATTATCTTGCCAGTTCCTACAAAAGTTAATACTCCTGAAACAAATATCTTATAACCATTTGGATTAAGTGTAATTCCTGTATTAATTGTTAAATTATCGTAATAAGCGTCTGCTGTTAGGGTTGTGTTGCTTGATACTGTTAAATCATTGTCTGAACCATCTCCGTATATATTTTGAAAAGCTAATGAACTGCCATTCAACGTAACATCGTCAGCCACTATAATTAGTGAAGCTGCTGATTTATCCCATTTAACATATTTAGTTGCATTTCCTATTGTAATATCTCCTACATTTGCTCCGCCTACTTCTGCCTTAAATACATCTCCTGCTGCATCATCTATAATTTGGATTCCTGTATTAGCATCTGGGAAGATTCTTACTCTTGCTCCACTTGCTGCACTATCATAAGCTCCTCCAACTTCGTCAACCTTATCTGCTGGGTCATATCCTGAACCGAAAGTAGTAGCCGCATTTATTGTTAAGTTGTCTGCATCTATTGCAATTCCTTCTGCACTTGCATTTATACTAGCGATAACATCTGTTCCTTGTACTGGTGTAAAATTTAACTGTGTAGTTGCAATCGTATTAGCTGATATTGAACCTCCGTCTATCTTAGTAACATCTCCTGTTTTTCTCCAATTAGATAAGTAAACTGCTCCGTCTATTAGAATCTTATCTCCCGCTATCTGTGTTACATCAGTATCTTCAACATTTCTTGGTGTAGCTGATTTAACAGTAGAAAAAGCAGTTGAAACAATACCAGATGTATTTATTGCCTTAATCCAGTAATAGTATATTTGTCCTCCAGTTAATCCTCCGTCTACAAAATAATCTGTTCTACAGTTTCCTATTAAAGTTGCTGAACCACTAGTATTAGATGTGTGCCTGTAAATATTATAAGAAGCTAAATCTGGCTCTGTGTTGTGTGTCCACTCTAAAACTACATATTGTATGCCTGCATTAGCTGAGCCTGCTGTAACGGTTGCTGGTGCGACTGTAGTGGATGCTGTGTCGCTTGTTATGTTGTCTGTAAAAGCTGATTCTGTTCCAAACTTGTTTACTGATGCTATTCCGAAGTTATATGAGGTATTAGGAGTTAAGCCTTCAATCGTGACTGTATTCTCTGTGCTATTTATATATGTATAATATGTAAAAGAATTTTTCTTATATCTTATTTTATAAGAATTAAAAGTATCAGATGATATTGCTGTCCAAGTTAATGTTACATAAGCAGTCTGTGTCCCGTCTATCGCTGAAGTAATGCCTGTTTCAGATATCGCAAAGCCTGTCGGTACTATATCTGCTGTCGAGGTTGCTATCTGCACTACATAGCTTGTAGCTACTCCTCCAATTGAGCCTGATGAATGAGAACCTATAAAATCTATAGAACCATCTGATACTGTGTATTTTAATCTTGTAGTGTCGTTTAAGGCTCCTATGTATACGCCTAAGGGGCTTATAATGTAACCTGCTGCTGTATCTGCAAAAGATGTTTTACCATATAAAACAGTCGCTGCTGATAATGTTCCTGTAAATGTTCCACTAGCACCAGTTATATCTCCTCTAAAATATCCGTTACCGAACTCTACATCTCCTGCTGCGTTTATTCTCCAACCTGAATTTCCTTTAGAGTAATTAGTAGACTGCATATAGTTAGACTGCAATATTGAAGCTCCTCCTACTGTAGCTATGTTCTCTCCTGAAAGTGGTACTGCTGGGCTATTAGACGCAACATTCTTATCAATCTCTGAAACAGCTAGGCTGATAGGATAGTAATTATATTCTACTGTTTGTTTATCTGCCATGTTATTTAATGGTTACATTTTTTAAGTTTGGAGTGGTTGTAGTTGTCCCTAACAATGAAACACGCATCTGTATTTGCTCTGAAACTTTTATTTCTGTTGGCAATTCTGTTACGCAACTTTTAGATACTACAGCTCCGACGTCAACATCGGCAAAGGCATAAGTTACTATCTCTGTAAAATCATCTGTTAAGTTATTTCTATATTCGAATTTAATACCTTCTCCTGTTCTTAGTGGTTTAGATAACTGAAACTCTAACGATGTAAACTTATGTTCGTTTAAAGCACTTCCTGTAGTATATAAAGGACTTGTAAAAGACCCTGAATAGTCTGTTCCGTATGAATAAGAAGTTGCAGAAGAAAGGTCTATTCCGTATTCGTCATCATCTCTCCAACCTGTAAGTAAAGTATCTCTTGTAATAGGCAATAAAGCACTAACCTTTAAAGGTTTAAGTGTTCCGTCATTTAATGTAGAAACTTCATGTTCTAGATTTAATATATTTCCTTGTCCTGTTTGTAAAAGTGAGTAAACTCCTTGATTCGGTATAGCAGTAGTTCCTCCGTTACCAACTCCAAAGAATATCTTGTCTTTGTATTGAACGATTGCTCCAGGATACCATTCTAAATATTTACCACCACTTAAATCTGTTGGTATTTTTCCGATTGCATAAAGATTAGCACCATCACATCTTGATATTATTCCTGAAACACCTGTAAGGACTACTAATAAGTTTCCTACGTTCTTCATAGCGTGTACTCCGAAGTCTGATGATATTATTGGTTGTCCGAATGATACCGAGCTTCTATCCCAAGGATAAATATTTCCTACTCTATTTTCAGTTGCTAAGGTTGTTCCTTGCCAAGTTCCTAGCATTAAGTTGTTTCCTAATTCTTCTATACATTTAATCCGTTGAGGGCTTGGTAAGTCTAAGGCTTGTTCAGACCAATCATAAGTCGCAAGAGTTCCAGGGTCAAAGGTTTCTCCTGTATTTTCATCTAGTGAATAAACATACTTACCAGCTCCACCGTAAAGTTTATTATCATTTGTGCTTATTAACATTGGATGCCAAAGTAAATCGCTATCTATCGCTTGCCATGAATTAGTCCAGTTAGCATTTACTATTCCTGTAGCACTTCCGTCTCCACAAACATCTAAAAAAGCATCTCTAGCTACTATTAGGTAGTTTTTAAAGATTGCTAGTCCGTTCCCATGTCCTCCTGATGTAAATCCAGTCATTAAAGCCCATGTGGTGCCATTATTAAGTGATTTGTATACTTTGCCACCATTATCAAGAGCATAGACCTCTGCTGGCGTTACAGGGTTTCTAACAAACCAGTTAATCTGTCCTGTTACTGTGGATGCAGACTTCTTATCCATTATAGTATTTAATTTAATAACTCCAGGTTCAGAATCAATATCCATATTACGAATATCAGAAAAGCCGACATGAGCAGACTGTGATACGCCTTGACGTGGTGCATTTATTGTAATTGGTTTTATTGCCATAAGTTTATCTATTATCTTCTACAAAAGGCTCAATTCTTGCTCTATTTGTTTTAATCCATTGATGTACTCCTGAACCGTCTGCTGTTGTAGCTAGTGCAGTTCCACCTCTTGTCGCTGATATTTGCCATGTATTAGCTGTAATACCACTTAAAATAACGTGATAAGTAGTATCTACTACCAAGCCTGTAGGTAAAGCTCCACTTGTTATAAACTCGATTGTGTCATCAGCATATAGTTCGTGAGCATTAGAGGTTATTACAGCAGGTGTAGCTGTCGTTATGGTTGCGACTATATAATTTTGCTTACTAAATTTCATAGTGTTTTTATATTAGTTAATCTATTTACTCCCCCAAGAATGAGGGAGTATAAGAGCAATTAATCTGCTGCTTGATATTCGTCTACTGAAACAGTTACGTCTGTATCAGTTTCTCTACAAAATCTTAAGTATGCTTCGTTTCCACCTTCAATAACTACGTCTCCGTTTTCATTCTCTACTAAATCCATACCAGTTCCTGCTGCAATAGTTGTACTAGATGCAGATGTAGTCGATACGTTTCTAATTTTGAAATCCATACAGTTACCAGCATTTGGGATAATTCCCTTTAATGTTGATGTAGCCATTAGGGTCAAAGTGTTCGCTGCGTTTGTAATAGTGTAGTCTAGTTGCTTATTAACTCTGAATTGAGCTGCTGTTAGTGTTCCTACAGTTGCATCAGTTGAACTTGCTAAGATGCTTCCACCCTGCATAAATCTTCCGTAAACTTTTAGATAACTGAATACATCTGGGCTTGTCATGGAGCCTAAAGGTGCTTCCATGTCATTAACAGGTGCTTCGTTATAAGTTTCTATGTTTACGTTCTCCATTACAGTATTAGCTTGATTGTTATAAGCCATAGCTACTAAACCAACACCTAAAACAGCAACTATGCAAAAGATAATCATAGCAATATTGCGTTGTGCTACGAGTTTTTTTAATTTAGTCATTTTATTAGTTATTAGTTAATAGCCTTTTAGTTCTCCTCTATCCCATTTAATCTTGAATTTTCTGGGATTTTGTTTTTTATAAGCTTCAAGGAACTCGCTTAGTTTAGCTTTAGTAGGTTCTTTAACTTCTTCAACCTCCTTAGCCTTATATTTGTTTCCCATAGGTTTAGGTTTTATGGAGAGTTTAGTAGAGCAAAGTATCATTGCTAGTCGGTGGAGAAGCTAAATAGCTATGCTCCACAAATACTCTCCATAAAGGTTAGGTTAATTAATCTGTTAAAGTTACGTCTACTAATAGGTCTGCTTTAGGAGTCCATACTGCTGCTCCGATATTAGCCCAAACTGCAATTTCTCTACCTGTTTTAAGTGTTACTTTCTTTTCATCCATTTGTACTCCACGAGGTGCTGCATAAACTGCTGTGTTTTTAATACCAAATAGTCTGTGTCCTGAATTAGTTGCAGATAGTGTTCCTAATGTAGCTGTTACAAAAGTTCCAGTTCTGATTACATAGATTTCAACTCCACCATATACACCAGCGAATCCATTATTCAATGTTGCATCTGCGAAGTTAAATCCATTACTCATACCAGCTTGGATGAATCCTGGAAGGTCTGTGTTCTCGATTACTAAGAACATTCCGTTACTATAACTTTCTTTGTATCCTGCTACTTTAGCTGTTAAATTAGCGATACATTCGTTAATGTTTGCTGCTGTAGCGAATCCTCCTGATGGAGTATCATAACTTTCTCCTGCTCCGTCTAAAACCTTGTTTAGAACATACTGGTCAGCCTTAGTAGCTACTGCTGTAGAAAGTTCTTCTACAAAAGAAGTATAAAGGTCTACTCTTGATAAAGTTTGTTCAAACTCGTAAAGGTGAGTTCCGTAAGTTACCTGTTCGCTAACTGTTAGCTTCTCATCAGTAGTTGTCATTGTAGAAACTGCGTAAGTTCCTGCGATTGCTGCGATTGCTGCTGTTGCTTCAGTTAAATAAGGATTAGAGATATAACGTCCGTCTCCTCTGTCTACCTTAAAAACCTTTTCAGCAACTAAAGCATTTCTTAAGTACATTTCTAGTGTAGATTTAAAATACTTTATTCTCCATACTTCCGATAAAGTGCTAGTACCAATTGTATTTGCCATACTTTTATTTTTAGGTTAGTTAATATTCCACCGTCTCCCTAAAAATATCTCCACCACTACTTTTAAGTCCTTTTTTTGGCTTGTTTAGCCTGCATTTGTGCCTTAACAAGTCTTGCTATTCCTTTGTCAGAATCATCAACAACTCCTTTCTCAAAGTCTTTGATAATATCTTCATCAGATTTCTTGCTAGTACTACGTCTGCTTCCTCCTGTATTGGAGGCATCAGATGTTTTTCTAGTTTCTTTCTGTTGACTAAGATAAGTCTTTATTAATGGTGAGTTTAAAGCTTCAGATGGTTTAATGCCCTTTCTCTCGGCATATTCTAAAACTTCCTCTCTATCTTCTTTCGGAATACTTGTTAATGCTGTTATATCCTCTATTTCTGCTAGAGAATATCGCTTGTCTTTAGAATCTTCTTTAGAAGTTTCCTTAGCTTCTAAGGCTTTTAATTTCTTTTCAGCCTTTTCAGCTCTAATCTTTTGGTTATCAGCAAGTGTTTGAGTTCTAGTTAACTCATCATCTGTTAGTTCTTCTTGCTGTTCGTCATTTGTAGAAGTTTCCTCTTCCTCAGTATTTAAAGTCTCCTCAGACTCGTTGATATTTTCCATAGAATTCATTTTAGGTCTGAAAGCTTGACCAATTATTTAATTATTTAGTGCTATCCTTTTTAATTGCTTCCTCTTTCTCTTCATCTGTCGGTTCTTTCTGGTTAGCTAGGCTGTTTAAGTCTCTAATCTGATTCTCTACTAATAAGATGATAGTGTTTCTTGCTACTAAGTTAGCAAATTCTACATGTGGATTCTCGTTGCTTTCTGATAGTTTACTGAACTCTATAATATTTTCTTTCTTATTACCACTTAACTCTGCTAACTGTTGCTTCATATAAGCGATTAATAGGTGCCTACTGTCTAAGTGAGCCTTAGCTTCTTGTGGTGTCTTATTCACTACGTCAATCGTCATCATTAGGTCTACTACTTGGTTTAGAGGTTCATCTCCTGTAATTACAGGTAAGAATGATTTTTTAATAAACTCTAGGATTTCACCTTTGATAGTTGTCCTTAAAGCTATTTCCTCTTTCTCTGTCATTGATAACTGTAAGAATGATTTTCTTATAGCCTTTAATAAAGCTAGGTTATCTTTAAAGGTTTCCCTTATAAGAGCTAACTCTGCTTCATTATACCTTGCATTTTGTTCTTCCATAAGTTTATTAACGGTGCTTTTTCCACCGACTATTAATTAATTATGCAGGCTGTGCAACTGGTGCTACAGGTTGTGGCTGTGCAGTTGGTTGAGCCTGTGGTGCTTGTTGTGTTGGTACTTGATTTATCTCTAAAGGAGATATTTCTCCTGATAATGATAGAATCTTGTTAAATACTAACTTCATTTCTGGTGGCATTGGTTGCCCTCCCATTCCTGCTATTACTTGCAAGGCTGTTCCTAATGTTGCTAGTGCTCCACTTTTATCTTTATTTTCGCCAGTTATATCAATTTCTATTTCAAATTCAAAGTCTTTTAACATTTCTTTCCAAGTTTTACTGCTCACTTCGCTTGGCTTAATGAATCTTTGGTTGCCATCTTCTTTTAACTCTTTCTCTAATCCCATAGTAGCGTCTTGAGTGTCTAAAGCTTCTTGTTCTGGCTCGTAAATCTGTTCTGATAAGATAGTGTTAATCTTCTTTTGGTTTACTCTTTTAATAACTTCTTTAGGCAAGTATATGCTATCAATCTGATTTATTTGTTGTTCTGATAATAAAGTAGATATTTCATCACTTGTATCAAGCTTCTTTTTAAAGTTAGGTAAGATATATTTCCTTAACATATTCTCTAGTGCTAAGCCTTTATTCTCTGTCATTAACTCAAATAGTGAGTGTGATTCATTCAATAAAGCTTGTGTTTGTCTCCATGCTGCACCTGCCTTAACTTCTCCTGATGCCATAGCTTCACTAATACCGTTAATTTCGCGCCCTAGAGCCTGCCATTGACCTTGAAAGCCTTGTAAGCTAGTTATGTCGTGAGATGAGCTATTAACTTGTGTAAGGGGTTCGTTCTTAGCATGTACTAATACATCGCCATTATCCATATTGCTAGTTGCGTTCTTACCTACAAAGTTACCATCGGAAGTTTGGAAGAATACCTTGCTTGCTAATTCTAACTGGTCTTTAATCTTCTTAGCGCTATCATTTACTATCCATTGAGCGTCAAATAAGTGTTCTACAGCTCCAATAGACTGACTTCTTCCATCTTCTTTGATTAAGTGGTCTAGCTGGTAAGGGTCTTGGCTTTCTCTTCCTTTAAATAAACTAAAGTCTTCATAGTAAGTCTTACCGTCTTGATCTTTGCTTTCAATAAAGCATACTACATTCATCTGTTGCACATACTCGTCTTCGTCTTCAAACTTATCTGTTAGATATGAAAGAGGTAATTCTCCATGTACTTCATAGACAGGTATATAATCATACATATTGTCCTTAGCTTCTCCGTCTGGTATTTCCCTTGCTTCTCCTGCGTTCTTTTCTAGTATCTGTTCTACATATACTTGGTCATAGTTCTTGTTGGCTCTTAGTTGAGATGGTGTGAAGTATAGTTTCTCAATCTTAGGATTATTCTCGAAGTCCACAGTATCACATATTATTCTACTCCAGGGGATTACTTCTGCGTGTAATTCTCCACCCTTATCAACAAACTTAGAGATAGCTGAACCGTATCGTGATAGTGTTCTACCCCATTCATTCAAGAATTGTCCGAAAGCATTTTTATTCATCCAATCAGTTAGTAATACTGAAGCCAATAAAGCTAATACTTTCTGTTTCTTCTTGGTAGCCCTAAACATTATATTCTTTCTGTCTATGTCAGTAGCTCTATACCATATATTGACTGCACTTGTAACAATGTTAAAAAAAGGCTTCTCTCTGCCCTTGCTATCAGTTGAGCCTGATATGTGTTTGCTATTCAAATAAGCATCAATCCTGTTTATATTCTCATATAGATCAAATTGAACATACTTAGATATAGTTGTTTCTGTTCCACTTGTAAAGTTCTTTTCTTTTTCCCTTACAAGTTCTTGAACCGTTAATTGTTTCATATTTTATTATCTCCAAAGTACAGTCCAGCTTCATGCAAAAGCAAAGCCGTTAGCAGATTGAACCATTAAACCTCTATTAAATGAAGTGTCAAAAGTGTAAACTCCCTCTGCTTGTGCATCTTGAAAGGTTGCTATTTCTGTTGAGTAAGTTCCGTCTGTAATCGCTGCTGTACTTGTAGCGTCATAAATAACTACCTCTCCAACTTGGTCTTCTGTGATAACAATAGAGCCTAAAGTTCCTCTAGTTACCTTAATAGCTGTTGAAGTTGCTACGCTAGTGCCTGAAATTTGAGTATATTTGTACTCGCTACCTTGCTGTACGCTTCCGAATTGTTCTGTCGCTGGCATTCCATTGTAAATGATACCTGCTAATAGAACGATTATGATTCCACCGATTATTTCTAAGTTTCTTAGTTTCATAAAAATTATATATTTAAGTTATTTATCTCTTTTTTTATGTTTTCTACCTCAATCTGTAGCTTTTTAAGTTTGTTAGGGTTGTTTCTGTTATCAAACATCTTGCTTTGGTATTCCTTAAATGATATCTTGTGCTTTTTAAAGGTTAAGTCTGATTTAATCTCGTAAATAGCATCCCTTAATATATCTTCTATGTTTTTACATTCATATACCTCTGATTGATAAACGTAATCACCTACTTTGATTAATACTTCCACCGATTTTTTCATAGTTTTATTTATTACTCTCGTTTTTATAATTATATTGATTAGTTTCCATTATTTGTTTTTGCATTAGTATAACCTTGCTTCTCTCCTCTGATTGATTCGGTAGCATCTTACCCATTATTACAAAATACATACGCATCTGCCAAGTATCTGAATCATCAGGACTTCTTCCAATCGCTGCTTTAACATCTTCTTTAGCTGTTGCGAATCTCTTGCCATCGCCTTTACTTGCATCTTGATAGTTGCTTAGTTCTTCTATTATGTGTTCTTTGTCCTTTCCTGTTACTCTACTAGCTATCTCGTGATTATTTACCATTTTAGCTAATGTAAATATACATTGACATCTAAGGTTCTTATAATCAGTTGTTAAAGGCATATCTTTAAGTGTACTTACATTAGGTAGTCTTACTATGTCTGTATCTGTCTTAATTGGTGAATAAGAACCTTTATAACCTACAACACCATCTAATAGTGGATTCTTTGGTATAAATTCGCCTATTCCTATGGCATCAACAGCAATATGACTAAATGGTATTTTGTCGCTTGCTGCATACTCTCTTATCTTATCTACAATACTATTTTCATTCATTCTAGCAAAGGTTTCTCTCCTGTATTCTTCTAAGCCTTCCCAAAAACTAAACTTAGTCTTATCGCTTCCATCTCCTGCTATGTCTACTATTAAATATTTATCTGTTGTTTTATCTATTGTGTTAGAAAAGGCATCTATCAATCCATTAAAGCTAAACAAAGCTCCTGCATTCTCTATGTGTTCTGCTAATACTTCTTGTTGATATGATTGCATATCCCCCTTATACTCTTCTCTCATCAGTTCTAATTCTTCTCTCGGTACATGTGGATTATCAAAAGATGTAAAGTGAAAGCTCGCTGCATTGTCTTGCTTGTCAAAGTCCTTTTCTAGTCTTCTAAGGTTAGGGTTCTCCTTTTTGGGTGTTCCTATAAAGTCTGCTGTTCCCTTAGTATCAATAAACAAAGGTCTGAATATGTCCTTCCATGATAAGAAGAAGTTTTTTAGTGTGTCTACTTCGTCAACTGTTATATGAATTACATCTGTTAATCCTCGGTAGTTTTCTCTGTTCTCCCAACCACCAACCATTATAAGAGACTTCTCTCCGTCTTCGTTAGGTACTGTCATCTCAAGCTTCTGCTCGTTAGACTTTACATTTACTTCTCTAAATCTATTCTTTAGCTGAATCCATACAATCTTTTCTGCTTGAATCCTTGTTGGTGCTATATATAAAACTTTTCTTATTGTCTTGTATTCTTTTTGTACTACGTCTAATCTCTTTATACTTGCAGTTGCTTTAAAAGCGATGGTTTCAACTTCTAAAGCTGTCTTTCCACCTTTTCTTCCAGCCCTTATAGCTTTGAACCTAGCTTTGCTTTTCGCTATCGCTCTCTGTTTTAGATGTAGTATTAAATGAATCATCAAAATTTAAGTTTAAGTTTAAGTTGCCTTCTACTTCTAAGCTTTGTGGTGCTTTACCATAAACTTGCTCTAGTAAAAACTTAAGCATTACAACGTCTCCTTCTTTCGCTTTACTCATTGCCTTTTCAGTCAGCTTAATAATATCTTCTTTGCCGATGAAGTCTTTTATTTGTGGTCTAGTTGTACTCCCTAGTGGTCTTGCCATAGTTTTGGTTATTAACTATTTCTTTTATGTAATCTTAGTATTTATATAACAAAAAAACACGCCAAAAATTAGCCTGTTATCTCTTTAAGATTTAAGTCTATTGTATTCATAGTTCAAAGGTTACGTAAGCCTTTCAACAGTATTTAGTTGTGTGATTAATTGTTTGCTAAAAGCGGAGGTCTAAAGCAATTTAAAGGTTATAGCCTTATAATCACTATTTCTATACTTCGTCTATAAACTAATATAAAAACCTCCTCTGTTAATAAACAATTATTCTATTGTATTCCTTTAATGAGCTTTAATTCACAAACAACGACTGCCGATAAAGGTAAGTAAATACCAATAGAGTTATTAACTGTTCTCAATATTAAAGCTGTCTAAATCAGAAGCCTGTGTTTGTGCTTTATTGCTTACTATATTTTATAGAGATTGAAAGGAGGAACATATCTCCATTTGCCGTGTAAGGCTTGTTTATTCTCAATTATATTGGAGGTTAATTACTCCTCCACTCTATAAAATGTAATAAGCAATATTAAAGTTCTCTTGTAATTACAAGGGACTTTTAATCCCTTTCACTTAAAGATATTATTTATTTAATATCTTAAGGTGCTATATCTAGTATATAATACTTTTAAAGCTTTGTCAATAGCTACCTTAATCTTCTAACCAACACATAAAAGCAAAAAATATAATTATAACTAAAAATATAATAGAAAATGCTCCGAAAGCTGTTATAGATGGAACTTGATAATTTTCTATCGTTTCTCTAGTACAAACATCATAAGACTTGTATTCTCTTTTTTCTGAAAAACTAAATAAACTTTTTCTTATAACTTTTATTTCTGCTGTTTTAATTTCGCAACTTGTTATATTACCCTCTAAGTTAGAAGAAGGTACTGCTATAATTTTTTCATTCATATTCTTTATTTTAATAATTAGCTTAACAATCTCCCCAAACATCAGGGAGACTATAAAATAGTTATTTAACTTCAAAAGTCTGCACAAAGTCTTTTAATCCTCCGTTATAAGATACTCTAGTCGCTGTGTATTCTCCTTTAGGTAAATTAAAGGTAGACACATGATAGGTTCCGTAGTTAGCTTCAAAAGCTAAATAAAGGTCTTCCCCTTCTACTTCTACATAACCGTCTGTAAATTGGTTAGTCATCCATCCGACTGTTACTTGATTACCATTAACATTAAGATTTCTGTTCATAGGTGAAATTCTTTCCATCAATACAGTAACGAAACTGTTTGAATCGGTAGTTATTGTCGCCGCAAGTGCAGTACCTACAGCGAAAGTGCCAACTACCAGCACCAAAGCGATTGTTAAAAACGCTTTATATAAATTATTCATATATTTAAATTATTAATCTTTAGTTCTTTTATATTAGTTATTTATCTTTTAATTTTTTTAATAATCTCATCCAGCTTGTCTTATCACAATCGTGTCCATAATCTTTGCATTCTTCAATATCTCTTATCATCACTTTTTTACAAGCATCTGATAATTCCTGTACTAAAAGATAATCTGATATTACTCCAGTTATATAGGTTCTTCTTCCTAACCCATG
>Ga0222658_1000347_pt1 | contig 25316 bp, 26 predicted proteins | sample AntAcemetagen476_FD_179830 | JGI IMG/M metagenome (GOLD analysis project Ga0222658, IMG submission 179830) | Saline water microbial communities from Ace Lake, Antarctica - #476 | ecosystem: Environmental > Aquatic > Non-marine Saline and Alkaline > Saline | place: Antarctica: Ace Lake... | reverse complement strand
GTTTTTTGTCATAATTTAGCTATTTAACTAGTTAAAACTAGTTATTTTAGCTAATGTTAGATTAAATGTCAAGGTTTTACCAACCCAAAATGTAACGGTATCGTGAGCACGCGCCATCTGAGGGCCTCCCCTCTTGATGGCGTATTTTTTTTACCCCTTAAACCAACCACCCAAACATGCTATACTAACCCTCATGAACAAACAAGAACACATTCTATCAACCGAGAGCATTGGAAAAGCCCTCTACAAGCTATCTGCCCCAGCCATGGTCGGAATGTTTGTAATGGCACTTTACAACGTAGTCGACACCATTTTCATAGGCCGCATGGTCGGTACAATCGGAATTGCAGGTGTTGCCATCGTCTTCCCTATTCAAATGATAATAATGGCTTTCGCCCAAACAGTCGGCATCGGAGGTTCATCCATAATCTCCAGAAGAATCGGCGCTCAAAAAAAAGACGAAGCCGAACAAGTCCTAGGAAATGTTTTTTTACTAGTACTTGTAACTAGTGTTGCCATCATGACTCTTGGATATATTTTCCTCGAACCACTACTTCTTTTATTTGGCGCAACCTCAACAATTCTCCCTTCCGCTTTTTCATACGCTCAAATCATTTTACTTGGAACAGTTTTCTTTTCGTTTACAATGTCAGGCAACAACGTCATACGCTCTGAGGGAAACGCAAAAATAGCCATGGTAACGATGTTGATAGGAGCTGTTTTAAACATCATCCTCGACCCTATTTTTATCTTTGTACTTGATATGGGTATAGCCGGTGCCGCCCTTGCCACCGTCATTTCGCAATTCATCTCTTTTGCATTTATTATATACTATTTCCTAAGTGGTAAAAGTTTATTAAAAATATATTTAAAAAACATAAGACTTCAAAAAAAATATGTAAAGGAAATTTTCACCATAGGTTCATCAAGTTTTGTACACATGTCTGCAGGAAGTTTAATGGCCCTCGTTTTAAACCACACCCTGGCTATATTTGGCGGAGACATCGCTATTGCGACCTTTGGTGTTGTAAACAGGCTCCTCGCCTTTCTTTTCATGCCACTTTTTGGTGTAGTCCAAGGAATGCAACCGATAGTTGGGTACAGCGTTGGCGCAAACAATACCGATCGCGCCCACCAAGCAATCAAACTATCCATCAAAACCACAACGATAATGGCGTTATTTTCTTTTGTTATTCTATTCCTATTCCCCCGCCAACTTCTTAGTGTTTTTTCGACAGACACCGAGCTTATTACACTTGGAACGCATGCGATACGAATAATTGTTATCATGCTTCCGACAATCGGTTTTCAAGTGGTCGCAACTGGAATGTATCAAGCAATGGGCCGGGCAAAGCAAGCTCTCATCTTATCTTCTCTAAGACAAGTAATCCTCCTTATTCCACTTATTCTCATACTCCCCCACTTTTTTAAATTAGATGGGGTTTGGTACTCATTTTTCATCGCGGACTTCTTGGCTGTATTAATCACCTGGAGAATGTATGTATATGAAATTAGGAATATAAAAAAATAGCTTTTAAAAAATTTATTTTATTTGTTTACTGAGATATCTCAATAAACGCAAAATATTATATTTGATTTAACTTATTGATTAATGTATAATTAAGTAAAATTAGTAAATAATACTGAATTGATATTGTATGTCTTCAAAAACTTCTACAATAAAGAAAAAGATCATTCAAAAAGACCTTTTTTCTAATAAAAAAATAACAAAAAACAAAAAAACAAAATTTACTTTTATTGATTTGTTTGCTGGTATTGGTGGAATAAGAACTGGTTTTGAAAAAGCAGGTGGTGAAAGTGTCTTTAGTTCAGAGTGGGACTTAAATTCACAAAAAACATACCAAGCAAACTTTGAAGAGATACCACATGGAGATATAACAAAAATTAAAGCAGAAGAAATACCGAGTTTTGATATGCTATTAGCAGGTTTTCCTTGTCAGCCATTTTCTCAAGCCGGATTAAAAAAAGGTTTTAATGACATAAGAGGAACTTTATTTTTTGATATTATTAAAATAGTAGAACACCATAAACCGTCTGTGGTTTTTTTAGAGAATGTAAGAAATTTAGCAGGACATGATAAAGGTAAAACATTAAAAGTAATAATTGGGAAATTAGAGGATATAGGATATACAGTTTTTTATAAAATTTTAAACGCAAAAGATTTTGGTGTTCCTCAAAATAGAGCGAGAATATATATAATATGTTTTAAAAATAAGGTTGATTTTACTTTTCCAAAAGAGCCAAAAACAAAAACACGACTCGGAGATATTTTAGATGAAAAGGTTGATGATAAGTATACTATTTCAGATAAATTATGGGCTGGTCATCAAAGAAGAAAACAAAAACACAAAGAAAAAGGTAATGGCTTTGGTTACTGCATGTTTGATGAAAATTCAGAATATACAAGCACTATCTCAGCAAGATACTATAAAGACGGATCAGAAATTTTGATAAAACAAAAAAATAAAAACCCAAGGAAGCTAACACCAAAAGAAGCCTCTAGGCTACAAGGGTTTCCTGAGAGCTTTCTAATTCCAGTAAGTGATACACAGGCATATAGACAATTTGGTAATAGTGTTGCTGTGCCTGTGATAAAGACTTTAGCTAAACAAATTGTAAAAACTTTAAATTTATAAAATATGAGGATAGATAAATTAAAAATAACAAAAAGTAAATTTGATATAAACTTGAAATTTTATTTTTTCTTAAAACACTTAGTAAAAGTAAGTTTATCTAATATACAAGCTAATGAAATTTTTAAAGCCTATATTTTAAATCAAAAATTAAATTATCAAAAAAATGTTGATAAATTGATAGAAAATGTTAGCGAAAAATTAAAAGATGGCACAGACAAGCAAGAACTTTTATTTGAAATATTAGATGAGATAAATAGTGAGCTAGAATTAAAGTTATTTATTTTTAGTTTAAATCTTTATATGATTAAAGATTTGCTTTTACAAGAAGCAAAACTCAAAGATTTATTAGATATTTCAAAACTTAATGGCTTAGACCCTCTATCTTTAAAATATGACAAGATAACTTTATATAGCCCATATTCTACAAGAGTAAATGGAGCATTGTTATCATTAATATTTTTTGATAAATTAGATAAAAAAGATACTAATTTTATTTCAAAAGAAGCAGAAGATTTTGTTAAAGGATTATCTAAACTTGCAATAAACTTAAAAAGTAATGGTGTGGAACCGAATCAAATTTTTATGTTGATGTTTAATGAAAGTATGAATCAATCCATAATAAGTGATAGCGGATCAAATTATGAAGATAGGATATTAACAGTTTTAACATCTATCGGAATTAATAAAGATAAAATACAAAAAACTCACGATAAAGATGATAGTTCTACAGAGTTTGATTTTTTCTTTGAATTAAACAAAAAGACTTATGGCATAGGTGCTAAAAGAACTTTGAGAGAAAGATATAAACAGTTTATAAAAACATCTCAAATGAGTAAAATTGATGTTATGATAGAAATTACTTTAGGTTTGGATTTGAATGAAGAAAAAGCAAAAAGTATTCTCAAACATGGTGTTTATATTTTTGTAGCAGATGAAATTTATCAATCAAGAAAGTTTTTACAAAATATGAAAGCTATTTACTCTGTTAAAAACTTAACACTTACTACTTTGAAGAAATTGAAATAAAAAACTAATAGAATCCTCCCCCACCCCAAAACCACCAAAAAGGTGGTTTTGTGCCTGCCCGCCGAGTTTTTGGACGCCATATTCCTGGGTTGGCTATTGCGATGAACCGAAAGGCGGGATATAATGAAAGTGCTTATTTAATAAGTATTTAATATAATTTTTAGATATGATTATTACACAACTACAAAAATACAGACAAATTATTTGGGCAGTGGTTATTACTTTACTTCTAACAATCCCACTATTTGTTTTAGTTACATATATTTTAATTAACAATTCTCTTCAACAAGATTATGATTTTACTAAATACAGTCATCAAGAAAAACAAAATTACTGTGTAGACGAAGAATATTTAAATTCATTAGATAGTTATCATCTTTCAAAAAATAATCTTTGTCATGGATCTGAATTGATAGATAGTAATTTAGTTGACAAAAGAAATATAGAGGATTCAGGTAGTTATAGTACGAGTATTTGGAATAAATTTGAATACAATGGTTTGACATATATATTTACAGAAAAAAATAAGCATGTAGGTGGTTGTGGATCAAGCGAACAAAAAGTTTATACTTTTGATCCAGACAAGGGAACATTTAATGTTAAAAATACATTATGGGGTGGTGACTACTGCGGTTATCATCCATTATCTCCAGATCGTACACGAATTGCTATAGTACCAAATATGCATCATGAGATTAAGGTGGCTATTTATAATTTAATTAATGATGAAAAACGATTTATATATTCAATAGGTAAAGGCGAAACAATCATAGACTCTATTGATACTTCTCCGATGGGTCGTGAAACACATACAATCGAATGGATTAACGAAGATGATTTAGGAAGAGCTGATTTAAAAATAGTAGTTATGGAATATGACTTTGGTGAGCTAGATTATGGTGATTATGGTGGTGATCAAACAGTTAAAAATAAAGGTAAAATTATAAAAGAAATTATTGTACCAAAAGAAGAGATTTGGAAATAACCCTCGCCAAACCAAACATCCTCCCCCACCCCAAAACCACCAAAAAGGTGGTTTTGTGCCTGCCCGCCGAAACGATAACGAGAGGGATCCTTCACATTCGTTCAGGATGACAAGTGGCCATATTCCCGCCGTCAGTTAGACATATTATCCATTTTTTCGTGTTTAGTTTACATACCCGCGTAGGATGGTAGAAGTTTTTGGTTAAAAGTGATAGAATATTTAATATATGAACAATAAACAGATAAAAGAAATTTTTCTTAAAAATGGTTTAGGGGAAATAAAAATAGTAGAGAAAATAGAAATAGGTTTTTGTAATAAAGTTTATTCTATTGATGATAAATATATACTCAAGGTTTGTGAAGACATTGCGAATGAGAGATATTTTGCTAGAGAAGTTTTTTTATTTAATTTTCTAAAGAAAGAACTACCAGTACCAAAGATTATTGTTTATGACGAATCAAAAAAGATTTACGATAAACAATATATGATTTATCATAAGATTCAAGGAGACAATCTTTATTCAAAGTGGCATTTACTAACTAATGATGAACGAAGAAATATTATCAGACAACTTTGCGATGTCTTAAAGAAAATGAACAATGTTTCTTATAAAGAATATGCAGGTAAATTCAGTAAGAATGAGAAAGTTGATTGGCAAAAAATAATAATATCTAGAATTAAAAAATCATTGAAAAAAGTAAAAGATAGGAAGTTAATCTCTCCTGATTTTATAAAAGCCATACAAAATTTTACTAGAGATAATAGAGATGTTCTAAAAAAACAAAAGCTTGCGCTAGTGTATTTTGATGCTCATTTTGATAATGTTTTGATAAAAGATAAACAAATGGTTGGTTTGTTAGATCTAGAAAGAACAGAAATTGCATCAATTGATTTTACTTTAGATATTATTAAAAGAATGGTTGATATTCCTCATAAATATATGTCTGAGGAATCAGAAAAGTATTGTAAACCAGAAGATTATGCCAATTTATTGGAATGGTTTAAAGAATTTTATCCTGAACTTTTTAATTTTGAAGATATAGATAAGAGATTGGCTTTATATGCTGTTGAACACGACCTTAAAGATTTACTTCTCTGGCCTGATATAGATAATATAAAACGAACTATTGCTAAAAATATAGGTTATAAAATAACATAATAATTGAATACAATTTATGAATAAACAAATTATATTTATTGCGGGTGCTCCAGGAACCGGTAAATCAACAATAGCTAAACTACTCCAAAAAAAGCTTGGAAGTCCATGTTTTGAGTTTGGTTGGATTCCTGAATTTAGAAAAAAAGATTCCAAAACTACTATTCCATATGAGGAAGAGGAATCGATTGCTTTTGAAAATTTAACTCTTGTGTTAAAAAATTATGTAAAACACGGGTTTACAGATATAATCGTAACAGATCTTGAAGATAAGAGAATTCGTGAATTGCATAAGAATTTTAAAAATATCAATTATTCTCTTGTTACTCTTATTGTAAATGATGATAAGATTCTAAAATCACGTATTCTGAAAAAAACACGGTCTAGCAAATATCGAGATTGGAAAAATGGAATTAAGATCAATAAAGAAATTTTAGAGAGGGCTTTATTGCCAAAAGAAATACGCATTGATGCTACAAAGAAAACAAAACAACAGATCGTTAAGGAATTAGCTTGATTAAGTAAATAACTATTTATCTCAGTTTGAACACCCCCCCCACCCCAAAACCACCAAAAAGGTGGTTTTGTGATATAATGGAAGTACTTATTTAAATAAGTATTTCTTAAAATAAAAAATTCTATGGAATATGTTCACTGGTTGATTATATTAAGTGCAATAATTAGCATTGGAGGATCGTATGCTTACATTAAAGACACCTTGGCTGGTAAAACACAACCTAACAAAGTATCCTGGTTCCTTTGGGCGCTGGCTCCACTTATCGGAACAGGAGCTGCAATATCAGCACAGGCAGATTTTTGGGTAACCAGTCGTATTTTTTTAGCTGGTTTTTTGCCAGTACTCGTTTTTATAGCATCTTTTGTTAATAAAAAAAGTTATTGGAAAATAACTTCATTTGATATAGCTTGCGGGATTTTTTCTTTTATGGCTCTAATTACATGGTTGGTTATGGAGTCTTTTCAATTAGCAATATTACTAGCTGTGATTGCAGATGGTTTTGCAGCTTTACCAACAATACGTAAAGCATGGAAATTTCCAAGTACGGAAACAGGTTTGACGTACATAGCTGCATTTATAGGCACCCTGCTTGTTCTTCCGTCTATCCCGGTGTGGAATATAGAAAACTCTGCTTTTCAAATTTATCTTTTAATTGCAAATTTTTTACTTGTTGCTTCTATATATAGAAAGAGAGTATTTCATTAAAAAAATGAACCCCACGAGCGAGTTCACTCTATGTGGGGTTCTGTTTTGTGTAGGGGGTCTAGGCGATTTGCCGATGAGCGACGTTTTTTCCGCACAGCTTCTCAACATGAGGTTCACGCCACTTCAATTGGACTTCTTTGTCCTGAATGGATATGGAGACGTATATCACATCGTCTACAGCCAGGATACCGACCCGCTGTAAAAGATCGTCACAACAAAAGTGTTGATCTTCCTCATCTTTCGTTGTTATTGTAAGCACATAGACCCCGGAGAGGGCTTCGGTTATAGGATCTTTATGAGCCTCAACCCGCCCCTTTACTTCCCCACCGCTTGTGAGTTCTTCAATTTTCTGTTTAGTGAGGGGTTTCAAGCGATCTTTTGCAATGCTAATTGCCATCGTGTATTTTCCTTTATTGAAAAGTTTAGATGCTCAACGTGATAATCTTTTTACAGTACTTAGATATAACCATGGAATTAAATAAAAGTCAAGCTTAGTCCAAATAGTAACAAGAAAGATCCTGAATCAAGTTCAGGATGACAACGAGGGAGATATCTCTCCACTCCGGTCGAGATGACAAACGAGAGTTTACTTCAGAATAATATAATACCTCCCTAACCCCTGCCTGCCGGTAGGCAAGCTCCTCAAGGAGGGAAAAGATTGCTTCACTTCTTATAAAAAAATTTAAGACAACAAAAAACAGGCTCTAGACGAGCCTGTTTTTTTCGGTAAAAAAGCGATTAAGCTTTTGCTACATTGATAGCAGCTGAACCTTTTGGAGTATTTTCAACTTCAAAAGTAACAGCGTCACCTTCTTGTAATTGATCAAACTCAACGTCTACAAGATTGTTAGCGTGGAAGAATAAATCTTCTGCACCTTCTTGAGCGATAAAACCGAAGTTTTTGTCTGTCAATTTTTTAATTGTTCCTTGCATAATAATGTAAAGATAAAATTAAATAAATACTAATTATAGAAATCCGACTTTATCCCTACACTATTAATATTTGTTACCCTAGTCAGGGTAGATAGTAGTAAAACTATCAACATAAGTATAACACAGTTTTAGATTATTGTCAAGTATAAATAAACAAAAACTTGACAGAAACCTATTCTTATGCTATAATGCGGTATTAATTAAGCTTAGATTAATTCTAAGCGACTCGAATCTTTTTGCAATATTGTGTGGCAAACTAGAATAACGGGTCACATAACATAAATATATGCAAAAAGAACAAAATAATGGTCGTTTTAGCGACCTTGGAATAGGAGAAGAGTTTTTAGCCGTCTTAAAGAGAAAAGGCTTTAAAACACCCACTCCTATCCAACAACAAGTGATTAAACCAGCTTTGCAAGGAAAAGACGTGGTTGGTATTGCTCAAACTGGTACTGGAAAGACTTTAGCTTTTGGTATCCCGATGATACAGCGTTTGGCTATTTACAATGGCCAAGGTTTGGTTGTTGTTCCTACTCGTGAACTTGCCCTACAAGTTGAAGAAGAATTAAGAAAAGTTGGGTCTTCATTTGGTCTTCGTAGTGCTGTTATAATTGGTGGAGCTTCTAAATTTCCACAAATTAAAGCTTTAAAGCGTAATCCTCATATTATTATCGCTACTCCTGGGCGTTTGGTTGATTTGATGAATCAAGGAGTATGTAAACTTAATCGAATTCAAATTGTAACTCTTGATGAAGCTGATAGAATGCTTGATATTGGATTTTTACCAGAAATTAAAAGAATATTACAAACAATTCCAAAAGATAGGCAAATGATGTTGTTTTCTGCAACAATGCCAAAGGCTATTTCTACACTTGCGAGTGCTTTTATGAAATTGCCTCTTAGAATTGAAATTGCACCTCAGGGAACTCCTGTGAAAAATATCAGACAAGAACTATTTGTTATTAGAAAAAATGATAAAATGCGTTTGCTTGATTCATTGCTTGATGAATATAAAAATGAAACAGTACTAATTTTTTCAAGAACAAAACACGGAGCAAAGAAAATAGCTCGTGATATTCGCAATATGGGTCATACAGCTACTGAAATTCACTCTAACCGTTCTCAGGCTCAAAGAAAAGCAGCTTTAGATGGTTTTAAACAAGGAAGATTTAAAATCATGGTTGCGACAGACATAGCTGCTCGTGGTATTGATGTAAAAGATATTTCTCTTGTAGTTAATTTCGATTTACCCGATAACTCAGAAGACTATGTTCACAGAATTGGCAGAACAGGACGAGCAGGGAAAAGTGGAAAAGCAGTATCTTTTGTTACTCCATCTCAAAAAGCTGATGTTAAAAAAATTGAAAGATTAATCCACAAATCATTACCTGTTTTGGATTTACCGTCACTTCCTCCTGAAAGAGAAAGAGTATATAATAAAGAAAGTTTTGAAACAAAACAGAAGAGATATGGCAAACAAGGTGGACAAAGTGGTAATTATGCAAGAAGTGGTAGTAGAACAAGTAGAAGTCGTCAGAAACAATCTTCTGGAGGACAACATCGTAAAAGTAACGGATATAATAAAAGAAGATCTTCAAGATAAGATAACACCTCCCTAACCCTCCTCAAGGAGGGAATTCTAAAAAATTCAATTAAATAAAAAACCAATTCTTAGATCCTGAAACAAGTTCAGGATGACAAGAATTGGTTTTTTAATATCACTTTACAATAATTGATAATTTTTTGCTGGTTCTGTTACTCCTTCAAAAATAATCTTTTTAATATTATCTACCCCAAATTGTCTTCCGTCTAAAAATCCAGACATTGATGCTTCGGCAAGCCAACCAGAATTTATCCAATCAAAAAGCCATTCTGAAGTGTGTTTTGGATTATCCTGTATTAATCCCCCGCCAACACCTCGAAGCCATGCTCTGTTGTATGTTTCTTGAGCACCAATAGTTGGAGCCATTATAATTGGTAGTCCAAGTGCAGTATAAAAAGAAAGTTCACTTGGTTTTGTCCATAAAATATCTGTCGTTTTAAGTGCAACATTAAATTTTTTAAAATATTCTTCTTTTTGTATATCAAAAATAATAGCAAGATTTTTATTTAATATTTTTTTAAGTCCTATATTTTCTATTTCATCTTTAAAAAAACCATATACATCATTACGAGATCCAGCAACAAGATTTAAATTTAATTCTTGTTTAAGTAACCTATCTTTTAGACTTAAAAGTATCTGTTTTGCTAATTTTCTTTGAGCACCAGCACCACCAACAGCAAATGTTAAGGTTAATGGGTGGTCGTGTTTTTCTTTTTCTTTAAACTTAGAACCTAAGAATTGTTTAATAGTGCTAACATATTTAGTCCTATATCTATGTTCTGGATCTAAATTAATAATACGTTCTCCTAGGTCTTTTTTTAATATTTCTACATTATTATTTCCTAGGTTTTCAACTGGGAGTGGAAACCCTGTTAAAAAGATATTTTCTTCTGGCACACCATACAATTTTAATCGGGCAACAACTCGTCTGCATGGAGCAAGGTATTTAATCTTTGATTTCTTCGGGTCTTTTGCTACCCAGTTACGACTTATGTCTGCATCACAAACAACGCAGTAAATATCATTTTTAAAACCATGTTCTTCTGCCATAAAAGCTGGAATAAAAAAAGTACTAATCAAAGGCAGGTTTTTAGTATTTAAATATTCAACCAAGTCTTTCCCCCATCCTTTTCTTATCATCTTATAAGTTTGATTGATTTGAAAAATAGATTTAGAGAGATCTCTTTTTGGATAAAAATCTGGAATTGACTGAAATTTTCTATCATAAAAATCAAAAATCTTTTGACCTATTAGAGGCAAAGATGTTAAACGAGATACATACTCGTAAAATTTGCGAGAATTTTCCCAAATTCTTCTATCTTTTCTGGGAATTCCTTCGTAATTATTTGCTATTACAACTTTATCTGTTGGAGATAGGTGACGAAGCGGATACGCAGCCCTTTGATGCCCATAACCCATATCTACTGTGACAACCCAAGCTTTTTGATTTGTTTTTTTCACCCTATTAGAGTTTTTAACCATATTATTATTTTGTTTAAAATTTAGATTATATATTCATCTAACATTACCACTTATAAAGTTTTGTAAAACTCTAACAGGGCAAGTAACTATTTAATGTAATGAATATCTTTTTAATTCTTTTTTAATATTTTTATAATCTGGAATTGTTTTTTCAACCAGTTTCCAGAAATTTTTAGAGTGATTAAATTCTTTTAAATGACAAAGTTCGTGAACAACTATATACTCTTTCAATTCTTGAGGTAGTAGTTTAATGCGATAGTTTAAATTTAGGTTATTTTTTATAGAACAACTCCCCCACCTCGTTTTTTGATTTTTAATAAATATTTTATTGTAAGAAAAACCATAAAATTTATTATATTTTTCTAGAATTTTAATCGCATCTATTTTAATTTCTTCTTTATTTTTTTTATAAAATACCTTACTAGATTTTGACAGTGGTTTTAAATCTAATTTTGAAAACTTTTCTAGGTGTTTAAAAATCCAATTTTGTTTTTGTAAAATAAATTTTTCTAAAGTTCTAACGCTAACAAACCAAGGTTTTACAGCAATAACACCAGCTTCACAGTCTATTGAAATACTTATGTTTCTCGCACGTTTACTATGGCGAAGATTGTACTCAATAGTATTATCACCTGTTTTAACTAATTTCTTTTCCATATTTTAATCAAATTCATCTATTATTTCATCTCCAATTATTTCTTCAAGTACATCTTCGATAGTTACAATTCCCACAACCTTTGCTTTGTTAGCTACAATAAAAATATGCTTGCGAGTACGTTTAAAATCGTTCAAAAGATTATCTAATTTTCTGTCTGTCCTAACGTGGATAATCTTTGTACGCATAATATCCTTTATACTTTTTTTATCTAGTTCTACTCCAACTAGGTCTTTAACATATAAAATTCCAACAATTTCATTAATATTATCTTTATAGACAGGAATCCTAGAATGACCGTAGGAACGAATTTGTCTAACCATCGCTATATTTAATCTAGAATCAGCTTCCAGGGCAATCACTTTTCCAATCGGAGTCATGATATCACTAACAATTTTATTAGAATATGTTAGCACCCCTTTCATAATTTTTTCCTCGTCAGCATCTATGTCACTTCTTTTAGAGTCTTCATGATGTTCTATCAACTTAACAAGTTCTTTTTTTGAATAGATTGTTGACATTTCTTTTCCTAGAGCCTTGTCTAATATGAATGCTAAAGGCCAACAGATTGGGAAAAGAATTATTATAAAAAACCATACCAACCAAGTTAATTTTGAACCAAGTGTTAGTGCATAGCGAGAAAAAATAGCTTGTGGTGTAATTTCTCCAAAAATAACAATTAAAGAAGTGGCAATCAAACCAGCAGTAAAACCAGTGGCAAAAGAATTTAAAAAGATTGAAAGAGTTGTATTTACTGCAACGTTACCAATTAGGAGTGTACACAAGAGCAAATTACCTCTTTTGCGGAGCTTGTATACTTTTATTGCTTCTTTGTGACCAAGCTCTGCTTTACGTTTTAAATCGTCTCTGCGAAGGCTAAAAAAACCTAAAGTTAACCCAGAAAACAAGGCAGAAAGCAATATTAATAGAAATGTTATTAAATATATCATAAATACATTATATCATATTATCAAAAATTAGGTAATTAATTACCTAATTTTTGATGTTTTAAGTTTTATAGCTAAAATTTTATATAGAAAGTCGTATTCTAATTTTTTTAACCACATCTTCCAGTTTCCAATCAGATTTAACAAGATATTCAAAAGCTCCATTCTCTAAAGATTCATCAACTTTATCATCTTCACTTAAATTAGTTAACATAATAACTGGGATTTCTTTCCCCCAATCGCTGTTGCGCATTTGTTTAAGCATGGTAATCCCATCCATTACCGGCATTACGATATCAAGCAAAATTAAATCTGGCTTTTCTTTTTTGGCCATTACTAAACCCTCTTCTCCGTTTTTAGCTTCTAAAGTTTCAAAACCTTCTTTTGTTAGTTTTTCAACTAGGGCACTCAGCAAAGAACTTTCATCTTCTACAATTAATATTTTCTTTTTCATATATTTTTAGTTATATTTAAATTACTCTTTATTTGCTAGTGTAACGAGAGAAGTAAAAAATAGTTTTTTACTTCTGAGTGAACGACTCAAACACAGGGTTTATTACTCTTTATCTAAAAAATCTCGTATATCATTTATTACTTCCTCCAAACGACAATCTGATTTTGTATAGTATTTTGTCACACCTAAACGCAGGTAGGTTTTAATTTTATTAGGTCCTGCAGTATTTGTCACTATAAAAATTGGGATATTCTTCCATTTTTTATTATTTTTTAATTTTTCTACAAATTCAAGACCGGTTTCTTTTCCTAACAAATAATGATCTAACCAAACTACATCTATTCCCTCTACATCTTTCAAGTGATTAATAGCCTGCTCAACTGATCTGGCAGTTAAGGTTAAAAATCCACATTTTTCCAGTTTTAATTTAATTGCTTTTTGTAAAGGCAATTCATCTTCTACAACAAGAATTGTTTTGTCTTGTTTTTCTCTTTCACAATTCATATATTTATATTTTATGATAATTTTTTAGTTCCTTCTTTTTTAACCATTCCTGTTAAAGGTATATTAATTGTAAAACTAGTTCCTTTGTTCTTTTCGGATTTAAAACTAATCTTTCCATTTGATTGATCTAAAATTTGTTTAATAATATAAAGACCAAGACCTGTTCCTTCAGTATCTGTCTCTCTTACATTATCAGCTCTAAATAATTTTGTAAATACTCTTTCTTGTTGTTCTATTGGAATTCCCATTCCAGTATCACTAATGATTATCTCTACTGTTTTTAATTTTTTAGTAATTTTAACACTTATTTTTGCTTTTTCAGGACTATATTTTACAGCATTAGATAATAAATTTTCAAAAATCATTCTCGTTAATTTTTTGTCTACTTTAATTTTAGGTATTTTTTTATCATATGTTTTAATGAGTTTTTGTTTTTTTACTGAAATGTTATGAGCCAGGTCTTCTACTGCCCCATCTGCTAATTTTGTTATGTCTATCAGTTCTGGTTCTATTGTAAAAGTACCGAGCTCTAAACGAGAAACATTTAAAAGAGAATTGACAAGCTCAACCATTCGTTGATTACCACGATATACTTCATCTAGGTAATTTTTTTGCTCATCATTTAATTTCCCAGCATCTCCTGCAAGCAACATTTCTACATACCAATTAATAGTTGAAAGTGGAGTTCGAAGTTGGTGAGATGCAAGCGATACAAATTCTGATTTTGCTTTATCTATTTGTTTTTCTTTAGTTATATCTCTTTCAATTCCTACAAAAAACAATACTTCACCTTTTTTAGATAAAACTGGAGCAAGACTGGCAAAAGCTATATATTCTTCTCCATTTTTACGATGATTTTTAACTTCACCAGAAAAAGGTTGCTTATTCTCTTTAATAGTTTTCCACATTTTTGCATAAAATTTTTCTTCCATTTTACCACCCCAATTATTAAATATTCCTGCCTTCTTTCCAATTACTTCTTCTTTAGTAAATCCAGTAATTTTTTCAACACCCTTGTTTGCGTAGAGTGTTATTCCTTCTGGGTCTGTAATTACAATATGGTCACTAGCGTTCTCTACTGCTAATTTAAATTTTTCTAAATCATGAGCAATCAGTTCTGATTTATTTTTTTCCTCCTCCACATCTTCTAAAATATTCAACACGGCCTTTTGCTGGTCTGCCATATCTTTAGATTTTTGAACAATTTCTGCGGTTTGTGCTTTTACCTTTTGTTTTTCCCTCCAACCCAAATCAGCCAACATTTCTATTGGAATTGATACAACCCTACTATTTCCACTGCGAGTTAGTTTTCGTATATTTCTATCTGATAATTTTTTTCTTCCAGACATATTTTAAACTTGTCATTACCCAGATCATGACATAGGTCATGACAGATATATTATACCACAAACAAAACAAAAAATCGCCTAAACAACGATTTTTTGTGAATAATTTTTTTATTTCTCTTAACACTTAATCTCAAAATATGCTTGAGGGTGACCACACGATGAACATTCTTCTGGTGCTTCTAAGCCAAAATGCATATAACCGCATTTTCTGCAAACCCAAACGACTTCTTGGTCTTTTTTAAAGACTGTGTTATTTTCTAACTCCTCTAACACTTTTTTGTATTTATCTTCGTGATTTTCTTCAGCCTTGGCAATTGCTCTGAGTCTTTCAGAAATATCTGGTAAATTTTCTTCATCAGCTGTATCTGCAAAACTAGGATACATATCTGTATGCTCATGATTTTCACCGGCAATCGCTGCTTTTAAATTTTCAATTGTACCTCCTAAAACCGTTGGAGCTCCTGCCTCTACTGTAATTTCGTCAAATTCTCTATTACCATCTTTCAAAGTATTAATCATTCTCATCAACCACTTTGCATGTTCTGCTTCTTGATCGGCAGTTAACATAAATAAAGCAGAAATTTGTTCATATCCTTCTTTTTTAGCAACTTTTCCATAAGTTGTATAACGATTTCTTGCTTGACTTTCACCAATAAAGGCTTTTGTTAAGTTTTTGATTGTCTTTTCCATAAAATTCTTTTTTAAATATAAATAATAATTGTTAAAAATAATAATAAATTGATTATAGCAGAAACTAGGCAATAAAAGCAATATTCTTTAAGTTTAAAAGCCTGAATATAGGTAAGAAAAGCTGAATACAAAGCACCAAAGCTAACTAAACCAAGTAAAGCTAAAATAGTGATTCCACATATATTATAAAAAAATAAACCCAAAAGGCTTAAAACACCCAGGTAATACAACAATCCCCAGATTTCATTTTTCACACCAAGAAATCTATTCCATTTACTTGCGAGCACCGCGTGGCAATTTCCATTTAAAGGACAAACCAAAGGTTGACCTCCCCTATTTTTATAAATTAAATAAACAGAGTCTGTTATCCCTAAGATTATTAAAATTGTAAAAATAATAGAAAAATACATAGTTTATTTTAACCTCCTCCCTTTTTAAGGGGAGGACTGAGGTGGGGTCTTAATAAGTAACGACCTCCCCTAACCCCTCCTTTAAAAGAGGGGGAAGACGAATAACATTTTATTTATTTGCTAGCGAAGCGAGAGAAGTAAGAATTTATTCTTACTTCCGAGTGAGCGACGCAAACACAGGGTTTAATACCCTTTACTAAACTTTCTTAACGCTTCTACTTGATTTTCTTCTAGATGGATTGTGGGTCTTTTATCTTGAATTTTCTTTATCGCTTCTTCTATGCTCAAACCTTGTGAAATATAATAAGCAGAAACAAGAGTTGGGGCTCTCCCGTGACCATTTTTACAATGTACATACACTTTTTTACCTTGTTTAACTAAAGATTCAATTAAATCAACTCCGGTTTGAAGTTGGCTAGGAGTTGGAGCATCGTGATCGGTTGTCGGAAGCCATAGGAATACTTTTACACCTTCGGCGTGGTCCATTCTTTCTTTTTCTAAAGAAATGTCAGCTATAATCCCCTTTTCAATTAAAATTTTATCAAAATGAGTCTGACAACACATATTTGTGCCAATAAAAATCTTATCATCAATTTGATTATATTCAAATTTTGGATGAGCTTCGTCGTGTTTCACAAATGGAAATTTAATCTTCATATTATATTTCTAACTTCCACAAACCGTGAACATTACAATAGGCTCTAATTTCAAAATGTTCTCCTCGAGTATGAAATTCTACCTCAGGCTTATCTCCTGCTTTAAAATATTTTTTAGTAATCCTACCCCCATCTTTCATATTTATCTCTATCCATTCGATATAGTGCTTTTCTTCCATTGGATGTTCTGTTTCTCCAATTCTAATAACTAAACTACCATCTTCATTTTTAACTACATACGGAAGATGTTTCTCGTTTCCTTCTTCTTGTTTCTTTTCTTCTTGTAAATTCATAGGTTGTCCACAACAAACTAATTCTCCAACACCTGTGTGTAAAACTTCTGTGATATTTCCACAAATTTCACATTTATAAACTTGATTTTGTTTTGTCATATTTTTTTATTAATTACTATTTAATAAACACATTATACCATACTGTTTAGGTATAAGCTAATTAATTAAATAATACCTTGAAAAAAGCTTACTTTTAAGGTAGAATGAAAGAAATGAGGGAATTTAAGCGTAATATATTAAGGGATCCCTCCACTTCGGTCGGGATGACAAACAACGGATAATTATGACAACAAATCAAAAAACTGATCAAGAATTAGTGAAACTGGCTTTGCAAGACAAAGAACAGTTTTTGGTATTGGTGAATAAATATGAAAAGCCTCTTTTTTACTACATAAAAAGAATATCTGGATTTAATAAAGAAGATGCAGAAGATGTTTTGCAAGATACCTTTATAAACATTTACAAGAATCTAAATGCATATGATGAAAAGCTAAAATTTTCTTCTTGGGCATATCGTATTGCACACAACCAAACAATCTCAGAATTTAGAAAAAGAAAAACTAGAACACACTATTTTTATGAAGAAAAAGACTTGATTAATTTAGCAGATAACTTAGACAGTATTAATAGTGAAAATATTTTACACATTAAAGTAGATATAGAAAATACTTTAGAAAAAATTCCTGATAAATATCGTGAAGTGCTCGTTCTTAAATTTATAGAGCAAAAAGATTATAAAGAAATATCAGATATTTTAAAAAAACCAATCGGTACTGTCGGAACTTTAATAAACAGAGCTAAAAAGAAATTTCAAGCAGAATATAAATAAAAAAATATGGATTTGAGTAAAAAGGTATTAGACAAAATAACACATGATAAAATAACACCAAAACCACGTTATACTTTTTTGGTAAAAAATTATCTTGTTTGGGCTGGTTCAGGACTGGCAATCTTCCTTGGAATGCAGGCAGTAGCAATTATGATTTACTTAGTTAAATCACAAGATTGGGATATTTATGGGTCTGTTGGTAGTCGAGGTGAATTTTTAATACTTTCTATCCCCTATTTTTGGATTATCAGTTTAGCTCTATTTATTTTTCTTGCATATTACAATATAAAACATACAAAGTCTGGTTATAAATATAAATTTTCCACTATTCTAATTGGTTATTTTGTTTTAACTGCAATTTTAGGTGGAACTTCTTACGCTTTTGGCCTTGGTGAAAGTTTAGAAGGTATTTTTACCGAGAAAGTTCCAGTATATGAAAAGATGATGAACTATAGACATAAAATGTGGCAAGCACCAAGTGAAGGACTTTTAGTTGGTAAGGTACATGAAGCTGAAAATGATATATTAACAATAAAAGATTTAAAAGGTGAAACATGGTATGTAAATATATCAAGCACTACGATACCAGACTTTATTAGAACAAAACCAGGAATAATGATAAAAATAAAAGGTGAAATAACTAGTGAAAATAAATTTAAAGCGTATCAAATATATCCAATCATTCCTAAAAGAATGCTAAAAAAACCTTACCCTCAAAAACCAAATTGCAAAATGAAAGAAATTGGAGATTGTGCACGTAATACTAGATAGATAACACGTGTTAAAAAATTAATTAATAAAATGTCATTCTGAGCAGAGCGAAGAATCTAAAAAACTAGATCCTTCACTGCGTTCAGGATGACAACACAATAACAAACTATATTTACCCCGTTAGAGTTTTACAATGCTTTATTTGTGGTAATTATAAAATAGATACAACTAATCTAAATTTAAATCAAACAATATGAATAAAAACTCTAACGGGGCGAGAAAAACAATACTAATGGGAGGATTAATGGCAGTTGGAATCGGTCTTGCAGTCGGTGCAATTGCATCAGCTAATCCAGGAATGTTTCAAAAACACAACAAAGAAGGATTCAAAAAAGGCTTTGAAATGACTGAGGAGAAAAAAGAAGCAATGAAAGCACATTACGAACAAATGGATACAATCTTAGCCAATGGTGATTACGAAGCTTTTAAAGAGCTTGCCAGCAACAAACCGATGATGGCTGATAAGATCACAGAAGAAAACTTTGCTAAATTTATAGAAATGCATAATTTAAAACAAGCTGGTGATATGGAAGGTGCAAAGGTAATCGCTGAAGAACTAGGATTAATGAAACTTGGTGAAAAAGGTAAGAAAGGAATGCACAAAGGAATGAGATTTGAAGATAAAAATGGTGATGGATTTTGCGATCACCTAGATAAAGAATAAATTAAAAATAGGCATGAAAAAAGAACTCTTAATTGAGTTCTTTTTTGTTTTAAAAATAATTTACAGCACTATCAAAGTAAAAACCTATCTGCCAATTGTCCAACAAGATAACCAACTACCGAAGCCAATCCTGCTAAAGCAAAAAGTTCTAAACCTGCCTTCCACCAAATCCTCTTTGAATACCTTGTTGTCCAAACTCCAAGTAAAAATAAACCAAACATTGTAATGATAATTGAAATTGGAATAGCCTTACTAAAAGGAAACATAAAATATGGTAAAAGCGGAATTAATCCTCCAACGATGTAAGAAGAAAACATTAATACTCCACTTTTTATAGAACCTTTACTATCATCTTTTGTGCATACACCAAGTTCGTGACAAGCCATTTCTCTAAGCATTAATTCTTCATTTTGTGAAGCAACTTCTACCATAGTGCTTGCAGTATCAATCGGCCAACCATCTTTTACATAAATTTCTTTCAACTCTTTCTTTTCTTCTTCTGGAAATTCTCTTAACTCATGTTCCTCTTCTTTTATTTTTCTTTTGTGAGTGTCTTTTTCTGTCTTATTGGAAATATATGAACCAACACCCATAGAAATTGATTCAACAGCAATAATAACCGATCCTGCTAAAAGAACTGTAAACTGTTCTCCAGAACCAACTGCTATGCCTGTGATAGCTCCCAGAGTTGAAACCATACCATCTTCCGCACCAAAAACAACCTCGCGTATTTGAGTTGCAAATCCACCTACTTTATGATGATCTTGGTAAATTGGATGTGTCTTATTTTTCATACCCCGCAGTAGAAATTTGAAAGTTAAATTATATAATATAGTTTATTTGAAGTATTTTATTTTTTTACAAGCTAAGTATTTATTATTATTCTTTTGCCCGCAGGTTTATCTACCGTCAGGTAGGGCTGTTCAAATTTTCACTGCGGGGCATACTATTATTATACCAGAAAAATAGATATTTTTAAATAATGACATAAAAAATACTTTATGCTATAATATGCCCACACTGCCTACCGGCAGACAAGTTAAATTTTAATTTCTGGATTCCCGCCTACGCGGGAATGACAGGTGAGAGAATAATATGCAAGACCTACAAGAAGTTTTTAATCGTATCAAAGAGAGCCAAAAGAAACAAAAAGACATTAACAGTATTTATAAAGATGCACTCGAAGGGTCTCAAAGTTATCAAGAAACAAATGACAAATTAAAAGCACTCCGAGAGAAAAAGAAAAGTATAGAAGGAAGTATTAGATCAGATTTTGGCAGTGAATTTACAAAATTAGAAGGAATTAAAATGGATCTTAAAACAGACAAAGAACTTATGAGCGATATTGCCATGAGTCAATTAATGAAAGGCCAAACTGTGGAAGTTAAAGATGAATATGAAAATGATTATGAACCTATTTTTAGTGTAAAATTTAAGAAGAGTTAAGATTTCGCTATCACACTATTCGTCGACTGTCATCCTGAACTCGATTCAGGATCTTTCAAACAACATTCATGATAAAAAAGATTCCAGATCAATCCGCCAACTGGCGGACGGAATGACGATACAATATATATGCAAAATATTGATTTAAAATTCAAAGACAAAAATATAAACCTTTATCTTCGTGATGAAGTTGATGTTTCTGTTATGCGAGAAATTTTTAAGGTACACGAATACAAAAAAATTGAAGAAACAATAGAGAACGCAAAACACCCCATACTCGACGTTGGAGCTCACGCTGGATTTTTTAGCTTATATGCCAGAGCTTTAAACCCACAAGTTAAAATCTTTGCAGTAGAACCTGAGACAGATAACTTAAGGATGTTGAGAAAGAATTTGGAAGTAAATAATTTAAAATACATCACCAACACACCCCTAACCCCTCTCAAGAGGGGAAGAGACTCCTCTACGGAGCCTGTCCCGAGTGAAATCGAGGGAATCGGAATGACAATCGTGTTTGAGGGTGCAATCGCAGAGAATACCGAAAAAAGAATTTTAGAAGTAACGTCTGACAACCAAAATCATTTTTTAAAAAATTCAGAAGCAAAACTTAGAACTGATAAAAATGATAACTGGGTAAAGACCTATTCCCTGTCCGACTTTTGCAAAGAAAATAAAATAGAAAAATTATCTTTAGTTAAAATGGATATTGAAGGAGCTGAATTTGAAATTCTTGAAAGTTTAAAAAGTGATGACTTTAACCTATTTGAAAATATAGTTTTTGAATATCATGACAATAAGGAAAGAAATCATAAAGAACTAGAGAATATTTTACGAGAAAATAAATTTGGAGTTCAAACATTCCCTTCAAAATTTGATAAATCTATGGGATTTATTTTTGGAAATAAAAAGTAAAAAAAATCCCCCGCAAACAGATCTCTTTATTAGTCAAACGCTATTGTACACTAGGTTTGAACAAACTCAGAGTTGTGTGCGAGGTTAATATCCCGTTTAGCTTAATGCCGGGCCGGATGTCGTTCCCATTTATATATTAATATATAAATTATTTAATGTCAAGTGTATTTTAAATAATTTTTAACTTTATACCCCCTCTCGTCTGTCATTTTAAAACATCAAAGGATACCTTAATCAGAGAAAAAATAAGAAAAATTTATAAAGAAAAGATTATAAATTTCAAAACCGCTTCTATAGAAACGGTTCTGGACTCTTTCTAATACAGATACTACTGTATTAATCAGTCTTACGCAGTATATAATACGACACTCTCTCCATATATATCATACCTTTCTGGTATTGTTTATGTCAACCATAGTTTATGAATGAACAGAATAAAAAAAGAAATACTGATTTAAATCAGTATTTCTTTTTTTTATTTATTAATTTACTAATTCTCTTGTCATCGGTCCAAAATAACCAAACGATGGCAAATTATGGGCTTTTTGAAGCTTTATAAGCGCCTTTTGAGTAAGGGTACCAAAGTAAGTTGACTCTTTTCCTTTTGAGCCAATACCTTCTGCATCAATTACAAATCCATTGTTATTTAAATAAACTTGAAGTTGTTTTACATCGTCACCAAACAAACCTAGGCTTAAATTTCTGGCAAATTTAAATTGACTCTTCATGCTGTCATCCCCCAATCTAGTTGAGGGCAGGCTCTGAACTTGATTCAGGATCTTTTTTACTTTTTTCTCTACTATTTTTACTTTTTTATCAATTTTATTTCCAACACTTTCGACTTTCAACTTTTGACTAGTGACTAGTGAACGTGTCATCGGACCAAAGAATCCATAAGCTGGCAAACCTAGGTCCTTTTGAAATTGGATTAAAGCATTTTTTGTAATTCCACCAAAATAATTAGTTTCATTTCCTTTTGATCCAGGACCAGATTTAATATACCCGCTTCTATTTAGATATTTTTGCAATTCTTTTACATCTTCCCCACTCATTCCATCTTCTAAATCTCGGGTAAAAATTTCTCTATTGAGATTAACGGGCACAACTTCAGCTTTAGATGAAGGTTTGACTGGTGTTTCTCCTTCATCACTTACAACTTCATATACTTCACTCACTCCCCCATCTTCACTTCTAAATTTTATATAAAAAGTTTCACTCCCAAAATCTTGGTAATTTTTATGATAATCTTGCCAGCTCGCACCAGAAAAATCTTTAGTTTTTGAAATTGCCATTTGAACGGCGTTTGAAACATTAAAAATAACTTTTTCATTCTCAATTTTTGGTTTTACTTCTATTTTTGGCAATGATGGTGGAATAAATGACGATCCAGAGGAAACACTTTCACTTTCTTCAGCAACTACAGCTTCACCAAATAAACCAAAGTCAGAGAAATTAGCAGTATCACACGTAACAGTGTTAGCACTTTCATCAACTACACAATTACTAAGTTCACTCCAAGCTGAATCATCCCATCTAAAGATTTTTAAACTACTTTCCACAATACTTGTCACATCAGAATCTTCGTAAGACATTGTGACTGTTAGATCAACATCAAAGGAAGAAATGACAGATGAGCTGGCAGTAATAGCTTTAAAATTATAAATATAATCCCCTGCTTCAGTATAACCACTTGGACGTCCACTAGCTCCTAGTGCTAAAGTTTTATTTAATTTATTGATTTGAAAATCAGCGGTAGTAGTAGCATAATTAGCAGGAATTGATAAACTAACTCCAGCACCAGAACTTAGTAGCGAGACAGTAGTGACCGTTGATGTAGTTGCATTTGAGGCAGTAGAAGTTGTAACACTAGAAGAACCGGTACAACCAGTGGTATTTAACAATTGAATTGTACTAGTATTGTAGGTATCGTTTATATTAGCAGAAATAACTTTATAGCGATAAACTGTACAAGCCCTAAGACTAGACAATGACACGCTGTGACTTGTCACTCCAGTTGTGGTATTTGTTTCGGTTGTGCTAAAACGATAATTATTACCATGGCCATAAATAACTTTACTAGAAGCAGCAATATCTGTGGTCCACGAAATTGTAGAACTTGTGTTTGCAGAATCATCAGTTATATTAGAAAAAACTGGTGCACTTAATAAAGTAAATGTAGAAGTTACGGAAAGATCACTTGATACTGAAATGTCTGTACGAGGATTAGTAGTTGCATTATCAGACCATGAAACAAATTTGTATCCGGTATCCGGTACGGCAGTTACGGCACTACCACTTGCACCATAATATACAACTTGAGTTGAAGATCCGGTAACCGAACCATTGCTACCAGCAGAATAATTTAAAGTATATGTTGTTGTTGTAAAACTGACGGAGTATGCTGTGGTCGTTGTAATACTTGTATCAGTTCTCGCCGTTGTGGTTACTCCATCAGACCAAGCAGAAAATCCGTAACCTGTATCTGGAACTGCAGTTACTTCTGACCCATCAGATCCATAATTAATACTTTGGGAAGCTGTTCCTGAAATAGAACCACCAGTTCCAGCTGTATAAGTTAAATCATATGAATTTATTGTAAAATTAGCAGCATAGCTAGTAGTTGTAGTTATATTTGTGTCAGTTCTGGTGGTAGAAGTATTACTATCGTCCCAAGAAGCAAAAGTATATCCGGTATCTGGTACTGCTGTTACCTCTGTCCCATCTTCACCTTCGGCAATAGTTTGAGAAGCTGAACCAGTGATAGAACCACCAGTTCCAGCTGTATAAGTAAGTGGGTAAGTAGGACCAAAATATGCCCCGTACTCATATGCACCAATATCTGGCACACCAACATGAGTTGCAGTACGTTGATCAGTGCTTGGAATACTCACATCATTATTTGCAGTTGTTGTACCATTATTGACAGCAATACTTTCAGATGAAGTCACAGAATAAGTATAGGTATTATTAGGGTTACTATTTATAGCGGCATCATCAGCTATATATAAAGTACCCGTAGTTCCAACAGAATATAATTCATATGTGTAATCACTTTGTTCATCTGTCCAGTCACCTGTAGTGGCAGTATAACTAGAAGAATCACCGATAATATTATTACCACCATTTATTGTACCTGAGCTATCTTTGTAGACATTTGCATAACTACTTCCATTACCATCGCAGATATTCTCTGCTACTATAGTATTTTTAATATTTAAAGTAGTCCCATTATTAACACGAATACCTCCAGCAACAACGTAACCTTGATTACCAGTAAAAGTACTGTTTGTAATTGTTGCTACTGCTCCAGTTCCTAACAATGCTAAACCACCAGAACCATCTCCAGAATTATGACCAACTTGGCTATTCGAATAAATAGTAGAATTTGTGATAACCAAAGCCCCGCTAGTTTTATTAAAGTATATACCACCACCTTGAGAATAAGCAACATTATCATGAATAGAAGAATTTGTAATAGTCAAATCACCATTATAACTATATATACCACCACCATAATCATAACTAGAATCTGCCCGACAATGATGCATGTCTACATTGTCAAAAGTTAAATCTCCCCCGCTTGTATAAATACAACCACCACTATCACTACCATAGCCTGCATTACCGTATTGGATAGTTAAATCTTCAAAAGAAACTATGGCACCTGATGAA
>Ga0222658_1000346_pt1 | contig 25370 bp, 41 predicted proteins | sample AntAcemetagen476_FD_179830 | JGI IMG/M metagenome (GOLD analysis project Ga0222658, IMG submission 179830) | Saline water microbial communities from Ace Lake, Antarctica - #476 | ecosystem: Environmental > Aquatic > Non-marine Saline and Alkaline > Saline | place: Antarctica: Ace Lake... | reverse complement strand
AAGTGGCCATTTAACACCGTATCCTCGAAGTTTACCAAAAGATAATGGAATCTCAACTTTCAAAGATTGAACCCAAACAACTGCCAGAAAAATAAGAACAGTAGAAATGATCGCAGCTGTAGCTGCCAAGAAGGCAGTAACGTCGCTAGGCTGACTAATAAGAGAAGTAATCATTACTAAAAATTTACCACTAGGTTGAAACATAAGTTTACCAGTAGCAGCGTCTTCTCCAAAAAATTGAAACGCTTGAGTAATAAGTCTTAATGAAACTCCAGCTCCAATGAATAAACTTACACCACTTCCGAATCCCCATTTTGTTGTAACTTCATCCATATAAAAAATAGCAAGTCCACCAAGGATAAGCTGTGTAATTAAAACAGTCGGACCAATGGCACCAAGTGTAGGATCAGCCTGAAGTCCTTGCATTAAAACATAAACAAGCGCTTCAAATACTATAAAAAAGAAAACAAGTAATTTCTGAATTCCTTGGAAGAATTTTTTACCTTCGGTAGTTGAAGTATCAATGTTAATTATTCCAGCACCAGTTAAAAGTTGCAAGATAATAGAAGCCATCACGATCGGACCAATACCCAATGAAATAATACTTCCAAAGTCTGTTCCAAGCATTAAGGCTAAATATTCAAATCTTGAAAGAGCATTAACACTAAGTCCAAAAAGAGGAATATTAGTCAAAACAAAAAAGGCAGCAAGGATAAGAAGTGTCCACTTAAGTTTAATATTAAAAGCTACTTTCTTCTCAGAGGGTTTTATAACCTCGGGGATAAATCCAAATATGCCGTTTAAATTTGCCATTTTATTAAATTTAGATGAGAATTATTGTTTTTAAAGCTTATTGAATATTTATATGCCGTTTTTATTTTACAATTTTGCTTCTTTAAGTGATTTGTTTGCAGATGTATATTTCGAGCCCGATGGGCGAACGGTTACAATAGAACTTGATATAGCTTTTGCATTATCCGTGGCATATGTTATATTTCTAGCAAGAATTTTATTACCTTGCCGATATAGGGTAGTTATTTCCTGAGAGCCAGTACGATACACTAATTATTGAGAACCATCCCTAAGTTGCATAATATATCCAACCTTAACATTACTTGGAGTTATATGCGTTGATTCGGTCACAGTTCTCTCAATAGTTTATTTCTTGCGAGATTTTCCATGAAGTGCATTCAAGATTTCTTCATGTAAAAAATTATATCCAAGACTCCCCTCTTCAAAAGCAAATTTCTTAGTAGTATAATAGCTGTCTTCAAAATTTACAACAGATGTACGAATAGTTTTGGAACCGAGTATTTCTGAATAATCCATTCGCGAGGAATCGACATATATAATTACAGGAAGACTAAGTTTTCCCTCGATATTTAAAAAATCTCCAACCCTAACTTCAGATAGACTAAAGGCGTTGCCGTCTATTATTTTTCTTGTCATTGTGTTTTTTTCTCCATTAGTTTAACCATGTTATTTTTATATTTTTTAAAAAATTATATCAGCCTAGACTTATTTTTAGATTATTCTTTTTTATCTTTAGCTTTTTCTTCTTCCTTTTTTTTCTTCATAGCTTTTCGACCATTTTCAACTAAAGGAGTTTCCATAACTTTAATTTCCGGAATAATTATTTCTCCACCAGCAGCCTTAACTTTTTCAATTGCTTGTTTTGATGCTCCACTTGCTTTAATAAAAAGTTTTTCCTTAACTTCTCCATCGCTTAAAATCTTATATTTTGATAAATCAATTTCGAATCCTTTTGTAGTTTTTTTGCAAATTCCTTTTTTCTCAAAGTTTATTAAGTTAGAAACAATTTGAGCCAACTTAATTCTTTGTCTAGTATCTCGTTTTGTTCCACGACTTGTAACTCCTTGTTTTCCAAAATAACTATGTCCGTATAATTTTGTAATAAGAGTTTTTTTATGATCTGCTCGCTTTCCAGTTCCACTCATTCCACATCCACCTTTGTTTCCTGATTTTCTTTTATTCTTTCTAGCTCCACTTCCACAAGTTCCCATTCCTCTACCGTGGTTTCTAGTTTGTTTTTTTCTTACGTGAGTTTTCATTATAACATTTTCTCCATTAATTTACCTAGATTATCTCTATGATTTCCTAAAACTCCTTTCTTTACTCCAAAATGCTTTTTAGCATCAATTCCACCACGAGCCGGATGAAGTCTAAAAAAAGGTTTAATATTAGCTTCTTCGTAAGTCTTTCCAGACAAAATTTCTTCAGCAGCTTTTGCTAAATCTGTTTTATTTGTTTTATCAATAAGTTCTCCACGAGTTTTTATTAATTTTTTAAATAAATCATTAGTAATACTTCCGAAAGCAACAAAGTCTTTCATATTTTCAATCATTGCAGTTTGTTCTTTTGTTGGATTTGGTAAAACTACGCAAGCATATTTTCTTCTAAGTCTTAATCTATATAGAGTATTATCTACGATTTTCCTATTTTTTACCATTCCTTTAATTCTTATTGCTGCTATCATTTTTTGTTCTCCCGTGATGTTGTTTTTTCTAAAGCATTCATACAAGCTTTAACAAAGTTAAAAGTTGTTTGTTTTTTACCGTAACATTTACTATAAATATCTTTTATACCAGCAAGACGTAATATCTTTTTAAGTTCTCCTCCAACTACAAGACCAGTTCCCTGTGGCGCTGGAATAAGAGTAACTATAACACTTCCAGATTTACCAGTAACTTCAAATGGTACTGTGTGAGGCTCAGAGCACATACAATCAAAAGCAGCACATCCTCGTTTAATCTTAATAACATTCAATTTTGCTTTTCTTGTAGCCTTATCTCTTGCAGGTAAAGTTTCTTTTGCTTTTCCTTCTCCAATTCCAATATATCCATTTTCGTTTCCAACAACAGCCATAGTTGAGAAAGTCATAACATTTCCTTCTTTAGTTTTTCTTTGAGTTTGTCTCCATGCCCTTCTTTTTCCACCACCAAACTTACCTTTAGCTTGACCAATAGAAAGTAAGTCAGATTTAATATCTAAAAGTTTATCTACAATTTCTGGCTCAAGAATTTTTTTATCAGCATCTAAAATTTCATCAATATTTTTTATTTTATCTGATTTTACATCGATACCAAGTTTTGTTACAGGATTCCAGCCAAGAATAATTTCTTCTTTAGTTGGACCAAGATGCCTAGGCCTTCTTCTCTGGGGTCTTCCTTCTTCTTTTTTGTCGACAGTTTCCATTTTTTGAACTTTAGTTTCTCTTTCTTTTTCAGACATTTCTTTTCCGTCTTCTTTTACATTTTCTTTTTCAATCATTTCTTTTGTAGATCCTTCAATATCTTTAGCTTTTTCTTTTACAGTTTCTTCAGAAACAGTTTCTAAAACTTCAGCTGTTTTTTTAATATCTTCTTCAACGATTTCTTCTTTTTTCATTTCTTCGCTCATTTTTGTGCTCCAATTTTTTCTTTAATTAATTTAAATGTTTTTGAAAAATCTTCTTTCATTGATTTTCCTTCAATTCTTTCTTCTTCTGGGAAAGCTTCTTCTGGACAACTAATTTCAACACCAGAATCTATAAGACCTTTTAGAAAAGCAAAAACTTTTGTTTTGTGACCAGTTCTAGTCATTCCAAAGTCAACTATTGGAGTCTCCAATTTTTCTGATAATATTTTATTTCCGAGCAAGTATCCAGTTAAGTACGATGCAGTAATAGATTTTAGACTTCCCATGAAGTTTTCCGGCCAACCATATTTTGTTAAATGTTTTGAAGTTATTCCAATTTCAATTTTATCTTGAGCCTCTATACTTGTAACATATTGACCAATAACATATGAGTTAGTCTTTCTAAAAACTAATCTAGGCTTACCACTTTTCAAAAGTTTTAATCTTTTTGAATAGTTAGTCTTACATTCTAGTCTTCTTTTCTTTACAGTTTTTATTCCAGCTTTTCTCATTTTATTTATTTAATCCTCCGATATATTCTTTCAAATTCGCCTTACTTTTAAAGGCTTTGTTACGAATTTTTTTCCGAATATCTTTGTATTCCTCGTGGGTAACTTTACCTTGCTTTTTCATTTCTAAAACGTATCTTCTTAACTTTCTAGTCATGATAACATAATCTCTTTTACGAGTATTCACTTTTTTTCGAATATTTCCAGTACTTCTATTGTTAACTTTTACAACTTTTTTTCTTCCTTTAACTTCTTTAATAACAATAGCTCCGTCTTTTTTTAAGTCTCGAATGTCTTGTTTTGTTAAAGCTTCTTTTATTTCAGAAAGTCTTGAAGTCACAAATCTAATTCTATCTTTTCCAACTTTTAATGCTCTTTTCGCAAGTTCTTTTTTTGTTCTCAAATTCATTTTTTATTCTCCTTAGGTTTTTCTTTTGATTCTTCTTTTTTAACTTTCTTTACTTTTTTAGGATTCTTTTCTAAAAATTTATCAGGGTTAATGTTATGAAGAGCTTTTCCTTCTTTTTTTGCAGCTTCTGCAATTTCTATTTTCTTTTTCTTTCCAATGTTTCCAACAATTCCAATTTGATTTTCAGTCATATTTTGCAAATCTTTTATATTATTAATTATTACTGGTTCTTTTTCTCGAATAGTTCCGCTAATCGCTTTATCGTTTTTGTATCCAACACTAACAACTGCAGGGTATCCCTTTTTCTTTTCTCTCATTTTATTATCTCTACCATTTGGCCTTCTCCAAACTTGTTTTTTCTTTCTTCTAAGTCCTAATTTAGAGAATTTAGTATTTCCTCTTCGTAAGAAAGTAACCATTATATTTCCCTCCCACATTTTTCAGTAATATAAATTCCATCTTGAAATACTCGAGAATCTTTTCCACGAATCTTTGTAGCAATTTCGAAGTTTGCAGCAGCTTGTCCAGCAAGTTCTTTATCAATAGAAGTTACAGTTATAATTTCTTTTTGAATATCAATTTCAACACCTTCTGGAACATTTACGTTTCTTGAAATCTTTTCACCAAGGAAGTTTTTTATTTCAATATCTTTTCCAGACACATTAACAGTAAATGGAAAGTGAGAAAAACATATCTTTAATTTGTATTCAAATTTCTCAACAACGCCGTTAGTCATATTTGTTAAATGTGCAGCAATAGTATTTATCATTTTTTTCTGTCTTTTTGTAGATTTCATATTTCCAATAATAATCTTTCCATCTTCAATTTTTAAATCGATTCGGTATAGATTAACATTCTTTTGAACTTCTCCAAGTGGACCTTTTACTTTTGCTAATCCATCTTCGATTGCAACAGTAACTCCTTCGGGTATTGTAATTTCTTTAAAAATTTCTGCTCTCATTTTAGTAAAAATATGCAATTAAGCATCCTCCAATCTTCATTTCTTGCGCTTGATCGTGAGTCATAAGCCCCTTACTGGTAGAAACTATAACAGCTCCGATATTTCTTGCAGGAAGATACCTTCTTCTATATTTTTCTATTTGTTCAACTTTTACTGTAAATCTCGGTTTAATTGCTTTACAATCAAATACTCCATCAATTGTAACATCGATAGATTGATCTTTACTGTTTATTTTATATTTTTTAATAGCCTTTTTCTCTTTCATAATTTTTAGAACATCAATTAATAAGTTAGAAATTCTTTTAACTTTTACAGTTGTCTTTCTAGCTTTTTTAGCATTCCTTATCATGTTTAGCGCATCGGCAATTATATCTTGTGACATTTTATTTTTTACTCCTATGAAAACTTTTTGAAGCCAAGTTCAGTAGCCATTTCTCTAAAGCAGTGTCTACATAAGTGAAGCCCATAGGACCTTATGTGTGCACCAAATCTTCCACATTTTTCACATGGTTTAGACGCAACGCCGTTCTTTCTTTCTTTCGGCTTGTTGTGCTTGATAAACTTAGCTTTAACTTCTGGTTTTGCATTTAATTGTTTGAATATTTTTTCGTGATTTGAAACTGTCATTTTATTTGAATTGTGTTTGGAAATTTTCTTCCATAAATTTAATTATCTCTTCTTGGGAAATTATTTGCCTTTTTGAAACTTTCCCTCGTTTAACTTTTTTAAGGCCAACTCTTCTTCCCGATCTTTTGAAAACTACAGTAACATCAAGTCCCATAATTCCAATATCTCTTTGGTATTCTATTCCAGGAATTTCAATATATTCGTGAATTCCAAAAGAAAAATTATTAACACTAATTTGTTTTCTTCTTAATTGGTTGTCAACAGCAATAAGCATTTTTTTCAAAAGTTCTTCTGGATTTTTTCTAATTGTAACAACTGCTCCAATTTCAAGTCCAGGCCTAACTCCCAATGATGGAATTCTCTTATTTGAAGCTGTTCGGCAAGGCTTTCTTTCTGTTAAAAGAGTAAGTAACTTAACAGCTTTATTTAGCGCTTCTCCGTTAGCCCCAATGTTTAAGACAACTTTATCAATTTTAACTTCTCTCATTACATTAGCTTTACTTTCAGTTTTTTGTGTAGTTTTTTCGTCTATCATTTTATTTTATTATTATAATTTGTTTAATTAGTGCGTTGATTGTTTTCCCCTTGGAATCTAATTCAATCATTTTCTTATCAGTATCTATTGAAGTTATTTGTCCAAAGAATCCAGCGTGTTTACCAGCGATAATAAGAACATTGGCTTTTTCTTTAAGTTCAAGTGATGATAATATTTTCTTTTCTTGTACATTCACAATAACAGAATCGTTAACATTACATTTAACGTCAGATGTTATATTGAATCCATCTCCCAAGTTAAGTTGAATTTTTTTACCTTTAAGTATAGTCTTTGAAATAACTTTCATAGCTTTTTCTTGAGCTTCATTTTCTTTAATCTCAAATAATTGAAATTTACCTTTATTAGATAATCCCATTCTGAAATTAGATTTTGATGGAACAAGAGTAACAACGTCAAATAGGCAAACAGCATTTTTATCGTTTAAGACTTTTCTTTGATTAATTAAAACATTCTCCATATTAAGTGCAATTTTAACTTCTTTTCTTGTTTTAGCAACTTTTAGCATATCTCTAAGTGCAACTAAAATTGGAACACCTTTTCCGTTATTTGATTTAACAACGAAGGTTGTACCCTTTCTTGGAACTGGCCAACTTGTTGGCATAGCGCTTCTTTTCTGGTGTGTTTTATTCATTTTTCTTTTCTCCTAATTTATCAGCTGATTTTTCCTTTTTAACTTCTTTGGTATCAGCGTCGATTTTTTTACTAGAATTTTTCTTTTCTGCTTTTTTTGCTTCAACTTGAGTTCCTAGTTTCGCAGCTCTTTTTTTATCATCTAAGTTCAAAGCTGTAATTAATAAGTTTGAAGGACGAAGAGCAACTTTAACTTTTGATTTATCCATCTTTTGCGTAACAATTCCGTCAACATATATTTTCAAATACTTTGTTTTAATATCAGTAATTTTACCAGATTTTCCAGCGAATCTTCCACGCATAACTTTTACAGTATCTCCTTTCTTCAAAGTAACATTTCTAGTATTGTGTTTCTTTCTAAGTTCTGGCGATAAATGTGAAGACAAAAGTTTTCCTTTTAGGTGAAGTGGAGCGTTAGCTAAATACTTCCTTTGTTTCCGAGGTTGTTTACTTGCCTTCCATTGTTTACTGAATTCTTTTTTCATTTTAGTATATAGTTGAAGCGATCTTTGCCACTGATGGCCATCGCTCCATTACCTCCCTTGCAACTGGACCTTTAATTTGAGTTCCTTTCGGGTTCCCTTTTTCGTCCTTAAGTATAGCTACTGCATTATCTTCAAACGCAATTCGTTCTCCGTTAAGCCTTCTGTATGTCTTTTTTTGTCTAATTAAAACAGCATCAAAAACTTTTCCTTTCATATCCGGAACACCTTTTCTAATAGAAACTTTTACCCAGTCTCCAATCTTTGCACAAACTTGTTTTCCTTTTTTTGCTTTAGCTTTTTTTACTGAAACAAGTTTTACTATCTTAGCTCCACTATTGTCGGCCGCAATCATTTTACAACCTAAATTCATACTAACTGTTGCTCGCGCACTAATTGCTTTCATTTGATTTCCTCCGCACTTTTAATTTTTGAAATTACAACAAAATGTATTATTTTTGATAACGGTCTACATTCTTGAATCTTAATTAAGTCGCCTTTCTTGATGTCTTTTTCCATACATGTTGGAAGTCTTGCGTGAACTTTTGTTTTTGATTTTGCATATCTTTCATATTTTTTAATATAAATCATTCTTTCAAATTCAATTGCAATTCTCTTGTGGAATTTTCTAATAACAGTTCCTTCGAAAGTTTTACCTCGGACTTTTAAGTTTCCGTGAATATGACAATCTTTATCATTACATTCAGTAATAACTATTCCTGTTTTATTTTCTTTTTCCATTGTTTTATTTTCTTTTTCCATTTTGTTTATTATTATGTTTTTTACTCTGCTTTTAAGAGTTACTATTCGTCAATCGAATCATCTTCAAATCCAAGTTTTACGAGGATAGCTTTGATCTTTTTTGTATGATCTCCCTGAAGTTCGATTATATTATCTTTTGAAGTTCCCCCGCAAGCGAGCTCGTTCTTAAGACTTTTAGCTATTTTTTTCACGTCGATACCATTATCGAAGCCGGTAACAACAGTTACTATCTTACCGTATCTTTTACGGTCTGTTGTTATCTTTATTCTTTGTGAACTTTTTACTATTTGCTCACAAACACAAGCCTGTTCTGGCAGGCCACATTTTGGACATATTTCCATAGTTTATTTCTTCAACTCCTCTACGGGTTTCTTAACATCAGCTGATGTCTCCGAAGACTTATTGATTGTGTATATTCTTGCGATCATTTTTTTGATCTCTTTCGTGTTATTTGATTTTCCAGCTCCAGCACTAGATTTCATAAGCTCAATTTTTAATTCTTTAAGCTTCTTGCTTCTATCTTTTTCTGAAAGTTTTCTTATCTTATCTGCATTTAGAGTTACCATTATTTACTTCCCCCCTTAACTTTCTTTTTAGTTTTTTTAGCAACTTTTTTTTCTGGAACTTCATTTATTTTTGCTGCGTTTGCTTTTAATTCTTTGATCAAGTCTTCCGTAATATCAATTTTATCTACAAGCTTTGCATCTGGTGGCATAATACTTACTTTTATTCCAACAGTTCCTGGTTTTGTTTCTGCTCTTGCTTGTGCTTTATTTACAGCTTTCGCAGAGTCTCCAGTTTTCTTTAAATATCCTTGAGCGAATCTCCAACTTTTTGCACGCGAACTTGGAAGCTTTCCACTGAATCGTAATTCTACACCAAGAGCACCAGCCTTAACAATTCTCTGAAGAGCTCGGTATGCAACAACTTTAAATTTCAAAGGTCCAAATCTTTCAAGACTAAGAGCAATATCATCAGCCATAAACTGAGCATCGAATTCAGGTTGCTTTATTTCATTAATTTCTATATGTGGATTTTCTAACTTAAAGTTTTTCTTTAACATTCTTGTTAACTCATTTATCTTTTCACCATTACGACCAATAACAAGTCCAGGTTTATTTGTTGAAACAACAATTTTCTCTCCAACTGGAGTATAAATAATATCAACAGTACTAACTTTACCTTTACCTAGGTTTTTCTTTATGCTTTCTTTTATTGAATATTCTTCCTTTTTGAAATTAACAATTTTTCTTTCATCCATTATTTTTTCTCCTTATTGTTACGCTTTTTATCCACGTTTCTATTTTTTAATTTAAGTTTTAAGTGTGTCCTTTTTCTTCTTATTCCGTATTTTGCATATGGTCTATTTCCAATATTTGCAATAGCTTCAACGATAACTGGTTCATCGATACCACTTGCGTTAGCGTTTGAAAGAGCGCTTTTTAGGGCCAAGATAAATTCAGCCGAAGCTCTTTCTGGGAATCTTCCGGACATCATTCCTTTACCGTGCCTATGAGGTATTTCCCCTTTCATTGGTACAGCTTTCTTCTTAAGTTTAACTTGTTCCAAATCAAGAATAGCTTGTTCTGCAGTTTTATTTTTTATAAATTTACAAATTGATATTGCGTACTTTGTTGAAACTTTAAGATTTGAAAGATTAGCAATTATAAATTCCTTAGCAGGTTTTTTCTCAACTTTCTTCTTTGGTATTTTTTCTTTTGCTTCGTCTACTTTTTTACTTTCTTCTTTTGACTCAGTTTTTACTTCTTTAACTTTTTCTTTAGCTTTTACTTCCGAAGTTTTTTCTTTAACTTCTTTAGTGTCAGTTTTAACTGAATCTTTGTTTTCAATAGTAGTTTTAACTTCTTCGTTTGTCATTTTATTTTCTCTTAACCTTTATTTTTTTATTTAAACTTGTATGAATAATCTTTGCTCTAGTTGGTGCGAATTCTCCTAATTTACATCCAAGCATTTCAATAGTAACATCAACAGGTACAAACTTGTTTCCATTGTAGATTTGTATCTTCATTCCAACAAGGGCTGGAACAACAACTAAATCTCTAATGTGAGTCTTGATTTGTTTTCGTTTATTATTTTTATCTTGAATTCTAGAAACAAAATCTTCGTGTGCTTGGAAATTTCTAAGAACAGTTCTTCTTTTTCTTGCCGGAAGATGCTCTGCAAATTCTCGAACATCTAAAGCTTGAAGCTCTTCAATTGTTTTCCCACGATATTTAATTTCTTTTTTCTTTATTTCCATTTTATTTCTTTTTACCAGTTCTTCTCGGTCTGATTAAACCAACCTTTGCACCTGGAGGAGAATTCCTCTTAGCAATTTTTGGCTTAGGATTTTTAGCTCGACCGGAACCGAACGGATGATCAATAACATTCATACAAACTGCCGATGTTCTCGGGAATAATTTGCTTTTAGATTTTTTAATGAAATGTTGTTTTCCAGCTTTTAGAATTGGTTTATCAAGTCTTCCAGCTCCAGCAGCAACTCCGATAGTTGCCCGACATTCCCCGTTGAATATTTTTTCTTTTTTTGATGGCATTACAACATGTACTTTATTTCCAACTATTCTATTTACAGTAGCGTGACTTCCACCAGTTTTTATAAATCTTCCACCATCCTTAGGTCTAGATTCAATATTATAAATCGAAGTCTTTACTGGAACGTCTTTAAGTTTCAAAATATTTCCGTCTTTTATATCTTTCCCATTAAGTTGAATTTTTTGTCCCTCGAACATATTTTTTGTTGCAGGCATGAAAAAAGATTCCTTTTTATGAGCAACTTTTGCAAGAGGAGCAGAATGTCCAGCAGAGCTTATTAACTTAACAACAACACCTTCCCCTTCCATATCTCTAGAATATTTTAACTCATGCTTGAAAGCACTTCTCTTAACTTTATAAGTATGACTTCCTTTCCCACGAGCTTGAACAATAATTCTTTTTCCCATTTACATTAATCCTAACTTAGTTGCGACATCTATTGCTAGAGTATCTTTATTTAATTTAACATAAGCATATTTTTTATTATTACGAATAAGAGTTCTTGTTTTTTCAATTTTTACATCCAAAGTTTCTTCCAAATATTTTTTAATAGATTCTTTAGAGTCGCTCATATCTGTAACAAAAGTTAGAACATTTTCTCTTTCAATCATCATTACAGCTTTTTCAGTAACTACAGGTTTCATCATTTTAATTTTTCCTCCAATTCAGCAATTGCTTTTTCAGTATAAAGAGTAATTCTTCCAGGCCCACCGATTGCCAAATCTAAAACACTTACTTTTTCAGCATCAATAATATCGAATGCATTTGTTTTGATTTTCTCTTCTTTTCCTAGGACAATTAAAAGACCAGCTGTGCTTTTATATTTTCTTCCTCTAGCTTTTCCTTTCCCAGCTCTTTGTGTTTTTTTCTTAACAGCTAGGGCAAATAAAGTTTCACCTAAAATATTTTTAACACTTTGAATTAATTCTTTTGTTTTAAGAGTTGTAATTTTTGATTCAACAACGAACGGAACATTTTCAACTTTAACATTATTGAGAGTTTCATATCTCTTTGAAATAAAACTACCCTGAGCTGTAGCACTTAAAGCAGAAATTAAAGCCATCTTCATTTCTTTTTTGTTTATACATTTAGTATTTATCATAGAAGCTGCTTTCGGAGGATGAGCTCTTCTTCCACCTCTACAATTAGGAACAGTAGCACCAACCCAGTTAAACTGAGAACCACGCCTAGTCATAATTTTTCTCGGAACTCTAGAGATACCACGACCATACTGACTTTTCCAAACTTTACGATGATGTTTTAAGATACCACTCGCAGAATAACTATTACCAGCCATTAAATTTGGACCATATGCTTGCCAGGTTTTTTTAGCTTCTAAAACCTTAAACACAATATCGCTTCGAACTTCTACATCAAAAAAAGACGGAGCTTCCATTTTCTTTGTTTCTTTTCCACTGATGTCGTAAATTTTTATTTGTTCCATTTTATTTTAAATCGATAAATTCAAAGCTTTTCTTTGATTGTTTTCTAGTTGGTCTAAGAGGTTGAGTTGCAACAAGTTGTCTTTTTGATGGCCCTTGAATAGATCCATTAACAATCAAAAAGTCAGTTTTAACATCTCCGTAATTCTTAATATTTTTTAATTCAAAGTCAGAACTTTTTCCCATTTTAATAATCTTGTTATTGTAAATTGCACGAGTAAACATTCCTAACTGTCCGGCCATTGGAACTCTAAAAATAACTCTTGCTGGATGCCATGGACCAAGCGAACCAGGACGTCTTTGACCTTTCTCTGATTTATGACTTTTTAGTGTAATTCCAAATCTTTTTACGGGACCACAAAGCCCTCTTCCAGTTGTAACACCACGCAAATCAACAAGTTGACTATCGTCGAATGTGTCATTAACAGAAATTTCTTTTCCTAAATTTTCTTTAATAAAAGTAATTTTATCTTCAAGTTTTCCATCAATTCCAATTTCAGATAAATCAGGTTTTGTTTTAACATTTGTCTTTTTAACAATAGAATAACAAATAACTCGAACATCATCGTAAGAACCTTCAGTCATTCCATCAATTTTTTGAATAGTATTTTTTCCATCATCACTCTTCTTTGGCATTTTTATCTGTCTCTTTAATTCTTTGTCTAAGTTTTCAACTAAAATTTCTTTAGCAACTTTTGAATCTTTGTAAAATCTAACTGAAAGAATTTTTATTGGAGGACATTCTAAAATTGTAACAGGAATAGCTTTTATTTTATCTTTAGTCATAGAATGCTCGGTATTATCTTTAACAATTGCTGATTTCATTCCAGCTTTATAGCAAATAAATCCTTTAAGCTTTCCAGTAGATTCAATTGCATTCCAATTTATACTAGGCAACATCTTAGCTGCTCTTTTACGAGGCCAGTATTGAAGGCTTCCTTTTCTTGGTGATTTTTTTGTTGGCATTTTTTGTTATTTCCAAATAGCGTAGATTTTCTTGTACTTACCCTGGAATAAAAATTAAAGCTGATTTAGGTTTATAAAGGTTTGTGCTAGAAAAAAGATTTTAAAAAAATACGAAGGAAAATTAGTTATTTCTATTTTTTAATATTGATAAAAACTCTTAAACTTGGAAGCCGCCCCATAATGAGTATTTTTTTTGCAAGTAATTAATGCATTTGAATAAAGATTCCCTAAAATTACTTGTAGCCCATTTTTATCAGTTTCAATATCATCAGACTTTAGTCTTCTTTCAATTTCTTCTCTGGTTAATCCCTTGTAGTTTTTTGGATGTCTTTTGCATTTACGGTCTTCAATAGAATAACGAACAACTGCGACTCCAACATCTATGTCATCGGGTAAAAGAACTCGGGATACACTTTCGCGCAAGGATGCATTTAAATCCATAATAAATTAAGGGGTATAAATTATAAAAATGCTTCTGTTTTGAGAATTCGTTAGAATTTAATTAAATTTACAAACTATCCAAAGGACTTGTGACATTTTTTATTGATGCCTGACTTATCTGTAAATAAATTTGAGTTGTCCTAATATCGGAATGTCCCAATAATTTTTGAATAATTCTTAGATCAGTTCCTTGTTCTAATAGATGTGTAGCAAAAGAGTGTCGTAGCAGGTGAGGATAAACGCGCTTTTTTATTCCAGCCTTTTTGGCAGCATTTTTCAAGATAGCCTGAATAGTAGAGATTGTTAATTTTCCACCACGATTAGAAAAAAACAGATATTTTTCTTCATATAAATCTGAAAACTTCTTCAACTCATTTTTAACAGAATTTGGAATTTTAACAAATCTATCCTTTTTTCCTTTTGCAAGTCGAATATGGATAAGGTTTTCCTCAAAAATCAAATCATCTTTTTTTAAATTAACCACTTCACTGACACGCAGACCACAGCCATAAAGCAGTTTTATTATCAGAACATGTTTAATATTTAGGGTATTTTTAATTAATTCTTTTATTTCTTCCGTTGTTAAAATTTCTGGAAGAGGGGAATTCTTCTTTGGGTTGGGAAGTTCGAGTTTTTGATTCAAAACTTTATCAAAAAAGAATTTAATTGCAAATAAATTTTTGCGAACACTTGAAGGATTTTTATCTTGAAGGTCCATTTGGATATAGTTTTTTACTACGGTTTCATTTAATCCCTTTCCATTTGTAAATTTCAAAAATTTTTCAACAGAATAAAGATAGCCTTTAACGGTTTTCCGAGAGTAATTTCTAATTTCAAGTTCTCTCTTTAGTTTTGAGAGTAGTCCACTCATATATTGACATATATATTTTATTATATATAACTTACCATATAGGTATATTATACCAAATAAATTGGGTATAACTTTATGTTAGTTGCAATTGTCGGCATAATTATAATATGGGTTTGTCGTCGCTGTCCTTCGGATAATTAGTCAAAAACTTCGTTTTTGAAATTATATAATAAATTTTTTCCCACCCCAGAAAAACGATTTGAAAACAAAAAGATTTTTATACTATATCTTGATTATATATGTTAGAATGAAACAAAAAATAATTTTATCAATAGCAATTTTAAGTTTGCTTAGTTTGGCTGTTTTAGTTTATGCTCAATCAGATAAACAAATTATTGATAACTATACTTTAAGTTCTGGATGGAATCTTGCATATGGACTTGAAGATCCTCAGCAGATAATTTCAGCAGGAAGCAACTATGCTTCACCTCCAACTGTTGATGAAATAAGAAGTTCTATTGAATTAATTTATATCTGGGATAATTCAGCAAAGGAGTATGTTCTTCTTTATGCAAAAAGAGGAACATTAGAAACAGAAGAATATAAAAATTTTAACCCTCCTGAAAGCATCGCAGAAAATATACCTACTTCTACAGTTTGGGTATATGCTGAAAGAGGACACAGTATAAAATATGAAGCTGCTTCTTATCCTTCTTTATTAGAAAGAACAATAAAAAAAGGGTGGAATTTTGTCCCGGTTTCAGAAGAAATAAGGACTAATGCAATAAATGATTTTAAAGGAAATTGTGTAATTGAATCACTTTATACTTATGCTGAAGATGATGGAAGAACACAATGGCTTAATCTGAAAGAACTTCTTCCTTTTGATGATACTCGTGCTTTTGGAGAAGCTTCAGCTTCAGAGTTACAATTAGCAATTAAAGTTAAAGATGATTGTCAAATGGGTGTCCAATAAAAATGATTAAATCAAAAAGAGGTTCAGCTTGGATATGGGTAATCGTTATCTTAATTCTAATTGCAGTTGGAATTGGACTTTATATTTGGTTTTCTGGAGGAGATACTACTCCTGCTGTAAATGCTGGAACTAATGCAGGAACAAGTGCTACAAACTCAATTGCTCAACCTCCTGCTTTTCCTTCTGGATAAATAAGAAATAAACAAATCGTTTTTCTCCCACCCAAAAATTGATTCTTCTTTTAGAAAAAGAAGCAAAAAGCGACGACAAACCCCTAAGAGATAAAATATAGTGCCGACAACTTTGATTTTTTGCCTTCGGCATCGTTGCACTAAAAATCAATTTTTACTTCGTAAAAAGAAACTAACAGGGCTTAAAGGGTTTCGTTCGGTTGCACCTCACTACACCCAAATTCAATTTCAGCTCTGAAAAAATTCTCAGCTCTGTTTCACGAGGAGAATTTTTTCGAGGAAATTGAACTTCCCTTAAGCCCGATGTTAGTTGCAATTTTTGAGAATGCCTACAAGTTAAAGTTCAAATAAAGAAATAGGAAATAATTTTTTTCCCCACCCAATAGGAGAGACTCGCGCAGTTTTCTTTTAAAGAAAACTAGATAGCAAAAACTTCGTTTTTGAATTTATAGGGGATTTCCTTAGTCCTTCGGACAAGGGGTGTTTTTCTGCGAAAAATATTTAAAGAACTTAGTTTACATTAACAAGATGGAAGATAAAAAAGAACTGCGATTCTCGGGGAAGTTAGGAACAGAATATGAACTCCTTACGCAAGCATGTCCTCATTATTTTAATTTCCAAAATGCTGTTACTGAATCTGTAAAGCGAGATGAAAATGAATCTTTTACCGCTTTAGAGGTTGGTACTGGTCCTGGAGAAACAACAGAGATTTTTGCTAATCGTTTCAAACATGCAAAGATTATTTGTGTTGACAATGAAACTGACATGATTAAACAAGCAAAGATAAATCTGAAGAAATTTGGAGACCGGATTAAAATTAATCATTCGGATGCTTTGGAGTTTGTTAAATCTCTCGATTCAAATTCGATTGATGTTTTCTTCTCAGGATTTACCCTTCATAATTTTGACAAATTATTTAGAAAAGAATTTCTTTCAGAACTTTTCAGAGTTTTAAAGTCTGGAGGACAATTTATTAATGGGGACAAATATGCTTTGGATGATTTGAAAGAAAGATACAAAGCATTCAATTCGACTGTCCAACAATATTTAGATTCTTACCTTCCAAATGATAGAGATGATTTGTGTTATGACTGGATTGTTCATGTGGGAGAAGATGAGAATTCCAAAAAATTAATGATAGAATCTGAATCTATTAAGGATATGAAATCAATTGGATTTAAAAAAATGAAAATAACTTTTCGAGAACAAATGGAAGCAGTTCTTTTTGCAGAAAAGTAACTCAAACTTCGGGGCTTCCCCAACCTTCAACTCTAAACAAAAAATTTATAAAGCATATATTCATTTATAATTACAAAGAGGTAAATATAATGAACAAACAAACTAAAATTTATTTGACAATAGTTATTATTACTATCCTAATTGTAGCAATCGGTTTATTTTCAATAAACAAAAATAACACTTCATCAGGAGAAAATACTCTTCGCATCGGTTACATAATTTATCCTCCTTCTTTGGAAAAAAATCCAACTACAGGTCAGCTCTCAGGTTTTTCTTATGATATAGTTGAAGCTGTTGCTGAAAAAATAGGAGTCGAAACTAAATGGACAGAAGAAGTTGGTTGGGGAACTTCTTTAGAAGGATTAAAAACAAATAGATACGATGTTTTAGGAACTCAAATGTGGCCTAATGCAGAACGAGAAAAGGTTGTTTCATTTTCAATTGCTCCAATGAATAGCGTGATATATGGGTATGTTAAAAAGGAAGATACTAGATTCAATGATGACTTATCTGTTCTTAATTCAAATAAGTATAAAATAACTTATGCTGATGGAGATATTGTTCAGTTTATAGTTCAGGAAGATTATTCAAGTGCGCAGATTGTGGTTCTTCCACAACTATCTTCAAAAGCAGAAGTATTTCTTAATATTATTCAAGGTAAAGCAGACATAACATTTACTGAACCCTCAGATGTAGAGAATTTTCTAAAATCTCATCCTGATAGTTTAGACAGAGTTAGTGGTGAACCTATAAGGTCATTTGGCAATAATTTTGCTTTCAATAAGGAAGACGTAGAATTAATAGAAAAGTGGAATAATGCAATTCAAGAGCTAATTGATGAAGGAGAAATCCAAAGAATATTGGTGAAACATCATGCTGAGAATTATTATGAAGTGAATTAAGGTGGTTGCTATGTTTGAAATATTAATTCAGTATAGACATTTATTTCTTGCTGGTTTTTTAACGACAATTAAATTGTGGGCTTTAATAATTCTCATAGGAGTTCCGCTTGGAATTCTTTTTGGTGTAATTGGAGGAAGATACTCCAAGACAATTCATAGGTTAATTTCTAGTTTAAAGTTTGTAACAAAAGTTATCCCTGTTCTTGTTCTTTTGTTTTGGTTGCATTATCCATTTCAAGCACTTCTTGGAGTAGTCATTAATCCATTTTGGACTACTATAATTGCTCTTGGTTTTATAAATCTTATCGCAGTAGCATTTATTATTCAATCAGAATTAAAATTGCTTCCTGTTGCTTATGGAGAAGTAGGTATGACTTTGGGGATGAGCAAGAGGCAAATTGTTAAACATATAGAATTGCCAATCTTAATGAAAAGGGTTTTACCAAGCGTTTCATTAAATCAGGCGACAATGTTGGAATACACTCTTTTCGCTAGCCTAATCTCTGTGCCAGAGTTATTTAGAGTTGCTCAATCTATAAACGCAATGGTATATGACCCAGTTTCTATATACTCTCTCTTAGTTTTATTTTTTGTAATAATTCTTGCCCCCCTTCATTTATTTATCACATGGTATAAGAAAAGGAGCGTGATTAAATATGGTTAAAGTAAACCGCTTAACAAAAAAATACTCAAATTTTGAGAACTCTGAAGAAGGAGTAATAGATTTATCATTTGAAGTGAAAAAAGGAGAGGTAGTCGCTGTTATAGGTTCAAGTGGTTCAGGCAAATCAACATTATTAAAATTGCTTGCCGGATTAAAGAAACAAGATAGCGGTTCTTACTCGTTTGGAGATGAAACAAAAGTAGGTTACGTTTCTCAGGAATATACTTTATGGCCTCATCTAAATGTTTTAGAAAATTTAACACTAGCTCCTGAATTAAAGGATCCAACTAACAAAACGGCCATAAAGAAAGAAGCCATGAAACTACTTAACAAGTTTGAATTAGAAAAATATATAGAAACCTATCCTCATGAACTATCCGGCGGACAAAAACAAAGAGTGGCTTTGATTCGTTCATTAATGATTAAGCCAGATATATTGCTTCTTGATGAGGTCACTTCATCACTTGACCCAGAACTTACAAAAAGTGTTTTGGATTTAATTCATGAATTAGCAGATGAAGGATACACAATGTTAGTTGTTACTCATCATGTCTCTTTTGCAAAATCTATTGCCGATAAGGTTCTATTTTTGAAAAAAGGACGTATTCTTGATTATAAAGATGCTAAGAGTTTCTTTGAAAACCAAAAAAATTCAGAAATCAAATCATTCATTGCAGATATTTCCCATAAATACGATTAACCATAAAAATCTTCTTTTTAGAAAAAAGAAGGCAAAAAGACGGAAATCCCCATTTTCTTTTTTTAGAAAAAAAAGAAACAAAAAAAGTGCGCGTCTCTCTAATACATTACCCACCCCAAAAAAAGATTATTTCTGAATTAATACAAACGGCATTCTCAAAAACTTTGATTTTTTGCCTTCGGCATCGTTGCACTAAAAATCAATCCCTCCAAGTATTCGGGAGAAACTAACAGGGCTTATACGGTTACGAAGTCTTGCAGACTTCTTCACCCATATTTTTGCTACGCAAAAACACTCGGGGTCGTTTCACTCCACCCGAGCCCTACGGGTCGCATAATTCCGATGTTCAACGAAATTGCGAGACAGCACTCTTTCCCACCCTCGAAAAAGAAAGATTTTTATAGTAGATTTATTTTTATTCATCAAGATGAACAAAAAAATAATTATGCCGATTGCTATTGCGCTTTTACTAAGTTTGGCTGTTTTTGTTTCTGCTGAATGTATTGATTCTGATGAAGGAGAATCTTTTTTTATAAAAGGAGAAACTGCGGTTGCAAATACCGGAGAAAATACAAAATATTCTTTTGATCATTGCTTTCAAAATACCTTATCTGAATCAGTTTGTGTAAATGGTGATTCAACTTTTGTAGAGCATAAATGTCCGAATGAATGTTTCGACGGATTTTGTTTAGAAGACAACGAAAAAGGTTATGTTCTAAATGAGAAGAATGAATTGACTGCAAGTTTAGGAGGTAAAAGTTACACTATTTCTGTGCATGATATAAGCTCCAATCCTAGTGGCACAGATGCGTCATTTAGTCTAAAAATCAAGGGAGATTTAGAAGAAATAACAGATACGTTAGTACCAGGAGAATCACAGGTGTTAAGCAATGGTGTTCTCATAAAGGTTACAGATACAGATGCTATTCGTATGTATGGTACTCCTGCTTCAGTAACATTTACTTTAACAGATGACAGCAATCAAAATTCTAAGATAAACCCTCCTAAGGACAATAATCAAGTTAATCAAAATTCTGAACTAGATCCATCTAATAATAACTTTTTAGTATATTGGGTTTTTGGGATAGTAGTGGTAGTTCTTATTTTAATAATATTATTTCTTGTTTTTAATAGGAAAAAATAACTCTAACGCAATCGGCATAAAAGATAGTAAAAACCTTTTTTAATTTTTCCCCACCCAGAGTGTTGTCTCGCAACTCTGCGAATTTTCTTCGAAAATTCTTGCCACGCTGCACTCTCCTCCCTTTAGTCGTCGGGTCGTTGAACAAGGATTTAACGGTTCCAAAATCTTGCAGATTTTTCCACCCAAATCGCCTTCGGCGACTTCGTTAAATCCTGATGTTAGACGTAATTTTGTTTTTTCGCCTAGATAGAAAAACTTATAATAATTGCAATTAAGTCTAATTTATATGGATGAATTAATTTATGAAACTGATTTTTGGAAAGTTATTTTAATTAATGATCAAACTTATTTAGGAAGGTCTGCAATAGTTCTAAAGAGAGATTGTAACGAGATGTCAAATTTAACTTCTGAAGAATTTTCAGATTTTCATACTAATGTTGTAAAAACATTAGAAAGTGCGTTTAAGAAAACTTTTAATGCAACAATGTTTAATTGGACTTGTTTGATGAATAATGCATTTAAATCTGAAAATCCAAAACCTCATGTTCATTGGCATTTTAGACCTAGATATAGAAATGAAGTAAAATTTGCAGGTGAAATATTCCAAGATGTAGATTTTGCTCATCATTATGACAGGGCAAAAAAGAAAATAGTTTCAAAAAAAATATTAGAATTAATTGCAAAAGAAATTAGAAAAAACTTTTAACGGCAAAAAAACAAAACTTCTTCGAGATTTTTTTAAAATCTCTCGACCACGTCCTGCGGACTCTCGCAAGCTCGGGACGTCTAACAAGGATTAAAAAGAAAAATCTTGCAGATTTTTCCCAAATTCTCTTCGAGAACTTTTTTTAATCCTGATGTTAATTTCAATTTTTGAGAATGCCTACAAGTTAGAGTTAAGACAAAGAAATAGGAAATAATATTTTTTCTTCCACCCAATAGGAGAGACGCGCGCAGTTTTCTTTTCAAGAAAACTAGATAGTCAAAATCCTAGATTTTGAAATTTATTTGGGCACTTTAAGATAACTTTATAAAATCCTAGATTATCCTTTTAATTATGGAGAAACCAGAACTAAAAAGCCATCAAAAAATCGGACAAGAGCTAGATTTATTCTTTATGCAAAAAGATGTAGGTTCGGGATTACCCCTTTTTACTCCGAAAGGTGCAACAATAAAAAGAATTATAGAAAGATTCATCACAGATGAAGAATTAAAAAAAGGATATGAATTTACTTCTACTCCAATAATGGCAAAAAGCGATTTATATAAAATCTCTGGACATTGGGAACATTATCAAGATTCGATGTTTGTTTTGAAAGTAGGAAATGAAACTTTTGCTTTAAGACCTATGACCTGCCCATTTCAATTTATGGTTTACAAAAATAAACCGAGAAGTTACAAAGAACTTCCAATAAAATACGCTGAAATTTCAAGTTTATTTAGAAATGAACAAAGCGGAGAATTAATGGGTTTAACAAGAGTAAGACAATTCACTCTTGCAGACGCACACATAATTTGTGAGCCAAAACAATTAGAAGATGAGTTTGAAAAAGTTTTAAGATTGGTAGAAAAAATTATGAAGATTTTCAAAATTGATGATGTTTGGTATAGGTTTTCAAAGTGGGACCCAAAAAATAAAGAAAAATATATTGATAATCCTGTTGCGTGGGAAAATTCACAAGTAACAATGAAAAAAATTTTAGACAAACTAAAAGTTAAATATACTGAAGCAGATAATGAAGCCGCTTTTTATGGTCCAAAATTAGATATTCAATTTAAGAATATTTTTGGAAAAGAAGATACTTTAATTACAATTCAAATTGATTTCGCTTTGCCCGAAAGATTCAAATTAAAATATATCGGGGAAGACAGCAAAGAACATACACCAATGATTATACATCGTTCTTCTATTGGTTGTATTGAAAGAACTCTTGCCTATTTACTTGAAAAAACTCAAGGAAAACTTCCTTTATGGCTCTCTCCTGTTCAGGTAAAAATTGCGAACTTTACAGATAGAAATATTGAGTCTTGCAAAAATCTTGCAGAAAAATTAAAAGAAAATGGAATTAGGGCAGAAGTAGATTTTAATGCTACAACAATGAGTAGCAAAGTTATGAAGTTTGTTTCTGAAAAAGTGCCTTATATAGTTGTAATTGGAGATAAAGAAGAAAAAGAAAATTCTGTTTCTGTAAGAAAAAGAGGGGAAAGAAAAATAGAACAATTTAGTCAAGAGGATTTTATAAAAAATATTCTTAAAGAAATTGAAGAAAAAGAGTAAAGTGCCCATTTTCTTTTTTTAAAAAAAAAGAAACAAAAAAAGCGCGTGTCTCTCTAATACCTTACCCCCCCAAAAAAATATTATTTCTAAATTAATACAAACGGCATTCTCAAAAACTTTGATTTTTTGCCTTCGGCATCGTTGCACTAAAAATCAATCCTTCGGAGAAACTAACAGCGATTAAACGGTTCTAAAACCTTGCAGGATTTTCCCAAATTAATTTCTCAGCCAGTTCGCTATCGCTCACGGGAGAAATTAACTTTCCTTAATCGCAATGTTGTTTGTGATTTTCAAAAATACCTCAATCGATAAATTCAGATAATAATTTTAATAAATTTGGATTTCAAGATGATGGAGTTATTCATTATGAAGAACATAAACTCAATGAAGATGATTTTAAAAATGAATTTCCTAATAATTTTGAATAATTTCAATACTTAAATCTTTTCTCATAATCCTTGTGGCTCATCCACTCAAGAATAATAGATAAAATTTGAACCTCGCCCTTAACGACAGAATAAATCAATCTCCAACCTTTGGGTAAATCATATTTCCAAAGATTATCAATTCCATATTTCTCAATATAAGTTTTAGGAATCAATCTTTTTTGTATTTGAATTCCACAAAAAGCATTATCTTCTAAATCATCCATTGCTCTATTAATCCATTTGTACAATTTTTTATCTTCTGTTTTAGAATTCTTCAATTCATCATAACTTTTCTTTACTCTTTCTTCAGCATACTTAATCTTTGATTTCATCTTGACAAATCTGGCCTGTTTAGATATTTTTGAGCTAATTTTGGATTCCAAATCCAAGCAACATTTCCTTCTCTATCCTGTGCTATTTTTCCTGATTCTAGCAAATAATCAAAGATTACACAAAAAGTTTGGTAAATCATTTTTTTAGGTAGTGATTCCCAAAGAGCCTTTTTCTTATACTCTCCAGAGTTCTCTCTAATAAAATCCTCCATTCTTAGAATTGTGTCTAATTGTGGATAATGCAAAATATTTCGTTCTAATATCGCTTGTGGCATGGTTATACATACTTGTATAACTATATAAAACTTTCTTTTTAGAAAAAAGAAACAAAAAAGCGCGCGCTTCCGTCCCACCCCAAAATAAGAAATTTAAATTTTCTTAACGCAGAAGAAAAAACTCTTTCGCCTATCGGCTCGGTGCCGTCTTGCAAACTCTCGGCTTCGCCTCACACAACTTAACAATAGTTAAAGAGAAAATCCTTGCAGGATTTCCCCAAATTCTTTTCCGTTTCACTCCAAAGAACTTTCTTTAACCAAATGTTCATTTCAATTTCCAATCTCCTCCTTAGCATCGGTAAACCTAAAATTCTGGTTTTGATATCTTTGTTTAACGCTCCAATGCGAAATTAAAATTGTCGCATAACATCACTGATTAAACGAAATTGCTGATGAAAAAATTGTGCTATTTATTTTGAAAGATATTGCTGGAATATTTTTTTCATTTTATTCCACATGTCAAGAACATTTCCTGAAGTGACATGTTCCTCTGGCAATTCTAATTCTCCAGCAATATCCATGGCTTCGTCTAATTTATCCCCATAAGTACTCCAGACGAAGTTTCCTGTAATTATGTAAGAAGTTTCCATTATGGAAGTTTTATCGTTCGGTGTTTCTTCAATCAATTTTGAGCAAATTTTCGCAATTTTCTTTTTCAGATTTTTATCCTTAATTGGAAGATTCGGTTCTTTTTTATATTTCTTTAATTCTTTTCTAATTTCTTCCAAATCTTTTTTATCTTCTTCTTCCAAATTTTCATACGCTTGCTCAAAATCTTCTTTTCGACCATATTCTTCTTCCATAATTTTGTTAATGGAAACTTTTTTATTAAATTATCGCACAACACCAGCAACTACGATATCAAAGAATTTTTGCCCCAGAATTCCGCAATTAGGGGTATGCAGAACTGCCGAAGATTGGAAACTCATTACCAAAACATTTATATAATCTTCCTTACATTCCTTACATATAAGAAGATTAAGAAAATGGAACAAGAAATAAAAGATATAAGAACTGCAACAATAACCCAGAAAGGGCAAATTTCAATTCCGAGCATAGCAAGGCAACTTGCAGGATTCAAAGAAGGAACAAAAATCAGCATCGTTGTTTATGCAGATAAAGTTGAGCTAAGGCCCTTTCAAGCAGAAAAATTAAATGACTCTTTAATGGGTATGTTAGCAAGTGAAGAAGCCCTTGCTAAAAATTGGATGTCAAAAGAGGATGAAGAAGCATGGAAAGATTTGTAAAAGGAGATGTCGTTGTTTTGCCCTTTCCTTATACTGACTTTTCAAGTGTGAAAAAAAGACCTGCTGTTGTTGTAGCAAATTTAATAGGACAAAATGTAATTTTAGCTCAAATTACAACAAATAAAAGGGATGATGAAGATTTAGTTAGTTTAACAAAAAAAGATTTTTCCTCTGGTTCTTTAAGTTCAGATAGTTTTGTTATGGCTTCACTTTTATTTACTGCCGATGCTTCAAGAATTTCTTACAAGGCTGGAAAAATGAAAACAGAAAAAATCAAAGAAGTTCAAGACAAATTAATTCAAGTTTTTACAAGATAAGCGCGCTCTTTCCCCCCCACGACAATTTTAAAGACAATCTTCAGCAACTACGATATCAAAGAATTTTCGGAGATTGGAAACTCTGCGAAATTCTTTCAGAACTTCTTGCCA
>Ga0222658_1000342_pt1 | contig 25657 bp, 27 predicted proteins | sample AntAcemetagen476_FD_179830 | JGI IMG/M metagenome (GOLD analysis project Ga0222658, IMG submission 179830) | Saline water microbial communities from Ace Lake, Antarctica - #476 | ecosystem: Environmental > Aquatic > Non-marine Saline and Alkaline > Saline | place: Antarctica: Ace Lake... | reverse complement strand
ACTTCTAATTTTTATTATTTCAAAAGGACTTTTAGATAGTATATTTTTTAAAGTATATTTCTTTGTATTTATCATACAGAAAATTTTTAATTTTCTGTTCTTTAAATTCAGGAAAAATTCAAAGTGGTTAAGACAATAGCTGTTTTAAGTTTAAAAGGGGGTGTAGGGAAGACTTCTTCCGTTGCTGCAATTGGTGATGCTCTTGCTAATCGGGGGAAAAGAGTTTTATTAGTTGATGCTAATTTTTCTGCTCCTAATCTTGGAATACATTTTAATCTTATAGATCCAGAGGTTACTCTTCACGATGTTTTGAGTAAAAAGGCAAATATTAGTCAGGCAATTTATGAAGTTGGAAATGGAATTCATCTTATTCCTTCAGGAATTTTTTCTAATGAGAAGATAAACCCGATGGCATTAAAAAGTAAGCTTAGCACATTAAAAAGTTTTTATGATATTATTTTAATAGATTCTTCTCCTGCTTTGAATGAGGAGACCCTGGCTGCAATGTACGCCTCTGATGAGTTAATTGTTGTGACAACTCCAGATTATCCGACAATGGCGACCACTCTTAAGGCTGTTAAGATGGCTAGGGAAAGAGGAACTCCAATTAGTGGAATGATTATCAATAAAGTTCATGGGAAAAGCTTTGAGATTCCGATAAAAGAGGTGGAGAATACCGCAGAGGTTCCGGTTATGGCTGTGATTCCTCATGATGTTAATATTCTAAAGGCACTTTCTGATTTTACTCCTTTGACTTCTTTTAAGCCTAATTCTGAGGGAAGTTTAGAGTTTAGCAAGCTTGCTGCCAGTTTAGTTGGAGAGAAATATGTTTCTAGTTGGTGGAGAAATTTCTTTGGTGTTTGGAATAAGATTGTTCCTACAAGACAGGAGATTAATAGGGAATTGTACTATCAGAGCGTCTTTAAATAGAATTCTAAAGATTTATAAATTTAAATAGGGTTTTTTGATTAGAGCCCCGTAGTACAGTGGTCAAGTATGCAGCCCTTTGAAGGCTGAGACCCAGGTTCGAATCCTGGCGGGGCTATTAGTGTTTATATCTTCCACGTTTTTCTACTTTTTCTAATCGATTAAGAGTTTTTTCGTAATTCTTACTTTGTTTGTATCCTTCTAAAAATGAGTTGTAGATTTCTTTCCAGTTCTCAAAGTGCTTTGCTTCTAATGCTTGTTTTAATAGATGAATATCTACTGCTTTGTCTTCATATTTCCCGTTGAAGTATCCTAAACCAAAATCAATGAAATAAATTTTATCTTTTGAAAGAATCATATTGCTTGTTGTTAAATCTCCGTGGATTATATCTTCATCATGAAGTTTTGCAACTGAAATTCCTATTTGTTTTAGAATTTGTTTTTGTTTATTTAATGGAAATTTATTTAGATTTTCTGAGAGTTTCTTTCCTTCAATGTAAGGCATAAGAATTTTAGTGTTTCCTTTTGTTTCTTGAGGGGTTGGAATTGGAACAGGGATTATTTTGGAGGCTTTTAGAAGAAGTTTGGTTTCTGATTTTGTTCTTCTTTTTCTTATTTTATCATCGAGTTCTTTTAATCGATATGATTTTGGAATTCTATCTTTTATGATTGAATTATTTTCTAGAATTATTTTTGCTTCTGCTCCTTGGGCAATTATTTTTTGAGGCATTTTACATTCTGAACTTCTTTTTTCCGAATTTCTTTGCGAGTTTCATCATTTGCTTTTGGCTGAGTTGTCCGCTTTCCATATCAATTCCAGAAGCTCCTTTAACCATTTCATTCAACATATCGTATTGTTTTAATAGAGAACGTATCTCGCTTGTTGCAACTCCGGCTCCCTGAGCAATTCTTTGAATTCTTGAGGTTTGTTTTTTTAAAATTTCTGGATTTTCCTTTTCTTCTGAAGTCATACTTTTTAGAATATGTTCCCATTTTGCAATCTTGGTTTGCTGTCCTTCAAGTTTTTCTTCTGAAACTTTATCTTTTATTTTAGAAAATCCTGGAACCATTGAAGCCATTTTTTCAAATCCTCCAATTTGATTCATTGATTTAACTTGGGAGACAACATCTTCTAGAGAGAGTTTTCCACTTTCAAGTTTTTCTTGCATTGCTTTTTGAGATTTTTCATCTGTTACTGAATGTATTTTTTCAAGCAATGCGGAAAGGTCTCCCATTCCTAAAAGTCTAGATAAAAAGTTTTCCGGATTAAATTCTTCTATATCGTTTATTTTTTCTCCAGTAGTTATGAAGTAAACTCCTGCATCTTCTCCGGCTTCTGCACATGCAGTCAAAGCTCCTCCGGCTTTAGCAGTAGAATCCATTCGAGTTATTATTACTCCTGTAATTTGAAGCATTTCTTTGAATGCTTCTGCTTGTGCTTTAGCGGATTGTCCTATATCTGCGGGCATAATTAAAATGCTCTCTGTAGGTTTAATCTGTCTATTAAGAGCAGAAATTTCGGTTACTAATTCTTTATCTAGGGAGTGTCTTCCGGCAGTATCAATTAAAATTAAATCGTAATCTTTTAGTTTTTTTGATTTTTCTAGTGCTTTCCAGGTTTCTATTGCATCGCTATTTTTTTCATCTATGAAATAGTTTAGTTTATTTCTTTCAGCTAATTGTTTTAATTGCTCTTTTGCAGCCGGACGATGAACATCTAATCCAACAAGAGCAACTTTCTTACCTCGCTTTGCAAAATAGTTTCCTAGCTTTGCAATTGTAGTTGTTTTTCCAGCACCATAAAGTCCTAAGAGCATTATTCTATTTTGTTTCTTTGAATTAAGAGTTAAGGGTTTGTATTCTCCAAGTATTTTAATTAACTCATCATGAAGTATTTTTATTAGGTGCTCCTTTTTTTCTATTCCTTTTATTTTCTCGTCAAATGCGGTTTTTCTTATTTTATCTGAGAGTTGTTTCACTAAAAGAACACTAACATCTGCTTCAATCAGAGCTCTTTGTAAATCTTTTATGATTGAATCAACGAGAGACTTGTCTAAAAAAATAGCATTACTTATCTTATCTGTGGCTTTTCTAAGTGCTTCTCCTAGTTTTTCTAACATAAAAGAAAGAGTTTATTCAAGGTTATTAAGTTTTTGGGTGAGGAAAATTTGTTTTTGAGTATTTTCCAATAGGCTTTTAAATAACATATTCTTTAGTTGTTGTATGATAGATTTTACTGAATTCAAAAAATTCTTTTTGTTTAATCTTATTGGAGCATTAGTTATTTCTGCATTAGTTGCTGTTGTTACTGTTCTTATTGGAAAATTTAATGAGGTTACCGGAAGAGTATTATTCACTCTTTTAATGGTTATGACTCACTCTCTTGTTAGTTTGGCTTTTATATGGGACGATGAGAGACAGAATACTTTTGAAAGACTTTCTTTTTTTAGTAACGTTCTTTTTCTGTTTATAGTTTTTAGTTTTATAATTTCAATATTTGGAATATGGGAAGTTATTCCAGGAGATATTGTTGGAAAATTATACGCAACATTATTTATTATTGGATTTGCTTCATTACATGGAGATATTTTGTCTAAAGCACTTCATAGAGAAAATTATATGGATATTATTATTTATGTTAATTATTTATTCATTATGATAGTTGTAGCTATGTTTCAGCCAATTATCTATTTTGCTGATTTTGTTAGAGGTTTAGGAGATGTTTACTGGAGAATTCTCGCAGCGTTTGGAATTGTTGATGGAACTCTGAGTATTTTAACAATTATTTTCTATAAATTGTATATGAATAAACATCCTAAGGTAGAAAATACTCTTGGTGGAAAAATGGAAGGAAATAAACCCAAGAAAAAGGGATTAAGCATATGGGTTTGGGTTCTTATAATTTATTTATTTGTTCAGGTGTTTCTCCCTTTTCTAATGTGGGGAGCTTTTGGAATTTTTAGATAATTATAATCCTAATTTTTTAATGAATTCTTCTTTGTCAAAAGGTTCTATTTTATCATATTCTTGTCCTGTTCCTAAATAAAGAATTGGTTTTTTTGTTACATATCCAACGCTTAGAGCGGTTCCACCTTTTTCATCTATGTCTGCCTTGCTTAGAATTATTCCGTCTATTTGGACTGCCCAGTCAAAACTTTTTACTTGTTCTATAATATCATTCCCAGTAATTGATTCTCCAACAAATATTTTTGTATCTGGTTTTGTAATTCTTGCTACTTTTTCAAGTTCTTTCATTAGATTTTTTTCAGAGTGCATTCTTCCTGCAGTGTCTATTAAAACAACATCTATTCTGTTTTTCTTGGCGTATTTTACTGCGTCAAAACCAACTGCTGCTGGGTCGCTTCCGTATTCGTGAGCGATTACAGGAACATTTAGATTCTCTCCGTGTTTTTTTAATTGTTCTATACTTGCTGCTCTGAAAGTATCCGCAGCTGCAAGAACACTTGTAAATTTATTTCGTTTTAATTGTTCTGCAATTTTTGCAATTGTTGTTGTTTTTCCGGTTCCATTTATTCCGCAAAAAAGAATTACATAGGGTTCTTTGTTTTGTTTTTTCTTTTCTTTAATTTTATCTGTTAATAAAAATGGATTTACTAAAATATTCCTTAGAATGTCTTTAAGAGAATCAGTAATCTCGGATTCGACCTCTTTTTTTAGAAGTTCTTGTCCGACAATTTGTTCTTTGAGTTCTTTTATTATCTTTTCAGCAACCTCTAAAGCAACATTATTTTCAATTAAAAGCATTTCAAGTTCTTCGGAGTATATTTCAAATTCTTTTTCGGTTATTTTTACTTTTGAAAATTTAGAGAAAAATCCTGATTTTTGTTTAGGCTTTTCTTTAAGAATTTCTTCTGTTTTTTCTATATCTGGTTCAAATTTCTGAGTGGCTGGAGAGAATTTTGTTTTGGGTTCTATATATTTTGTTTGTTCTTCTTTCTTTTTAGGTTCAACTACTTTTTTCTCTATCTCTTTCGGTTTCTCTTTTGATTTTTCATTTTCTTCCTTATCTTTAACAAGACTTTTTGTCCAGGATTTTAATTTTTCTTTTAGTTTTCCAAACATGCTTTAGTTAAACAAGGAATATTTATAAATGTTTGAGTGTTAATCCATTTGTATTCATATATGAATATTGAAAGGGGGTTGTAGTTTTATTTTTTCTTTGGAACATAAATTTTTATAAATGAGTTTAGGCTGTTAATTAGATGAGAGGAGTGTTGGTAATTTTGGATGGAATTGGAGATCTTCCTAATAAATCTTTAGATAATAAGACTCCTTTAGAAGCAGCAGCTACTCCTAATTTAGATTTTTTAGCATCTCGAGGAGAGTTAGGAGTGATGTTTCCGGTGAAGCCAAATTTTATTCCAGAGAGCGATGAAGCAATTGTTTCTATATTTGGAAATTCTTTAATTTCTTCTACAAGAGGACAATTAGAAGCAAGAGGTACTGATTTAAAATTAACAAGAGGAGATTTAGCTTTGAGAGTTAATTTTGCTACAATTGATAATTACAAAAATGGAAATATTGTGGATAGAAGAGCTGGAAGAACTTTAACAACAAATGAAGCAGAAGAGCTTGCAAGAGCTTTGAATAATAAAATTAAACTTCCGTATAAGTTTGTTTTTGAACCTACTATTCAGCATAGAGCGGTTTTAGTTTTTAGAGGAGGTTTTTCTGATATGATTACAGGAAATGATTTAACATATTTTCAAGGAAAATCTAATTTGCAGAATAAAATTGGTTTTTGTAGGCCAGAAGATGATGATGAAAATTCACAATATACTGCAAATGTTGTAAATGAGTTTGTTGAAAAAGCTTACGAGATTTTAGATAAACACCCTATTAATGAAGAGAGAAGAAAAAAAGGTTTAATGCCTGCTAATTTTCTTTTAGTTCGTGGTCCAGGAATAGAACCTCCTAAATTAAAAATTTATAAGAAATGGATGTCTGTTGCGTATATGCCTTTAGAAATTGGATTCTCGAGAGTTTCTGGAATGGAGAATTTTTCATTTGATTACCCAGTTTTAGAAAGTATAGATGCTTATAAGAATCTTTATGATGGTTTAAGAAAAGCTTGTAAATATTCTATAAAATATCTTAAAAAATATTCTAAAAAATTTGAATACGCATATATTCACATAAAAGAAACAGATTTGCCTGGGCATGATAATAAGCCATTAGAGAAGAAAGAGATGATAGAATATATTGATAGTACTCTTTTTAATTTTTTGAGAAAGTTCGCTCCTTCTAGAGGAATTAGTATAGTTGTTACTGCAGACCATTCTACTCCGTGTAAACTTAAGGATCATTCTGCAGACCCGGTTCCGATTATGGTATATGATCCAAAGAATTCTATTCCTAAGAATAATAGGTTTTGTGAAAAAGAGGCCAAGATGGGCAATCTTGGAAAAATGAATGGAAACGAACTTTTAAAGAAAGTGGGGTTTGTGAAATAAAATGAAATTTTTGGATAGTATTAGAAAATATTTTGTGAATGGGAAAGATAGAAGCGTTGAAAATGTAAGTATTGATAGAGTCGTTTATTCAGAAAATGGTGGATGTGCTGATGTTTATCTTAGTAATGGAGTTAGTCATCATTTGAGAACTGAGAAAGGATTAAGAGAGATAGGTGTTTTTGATTAATTGTTTTTCTACTATAAAAATCATTAAAAACAACGTATTTGTTTTATTTTGATGATTACCTATAATGATATTTATGAGGCTTCTAGAAAAGAGAGATATAGTGAACAGCTTCAACCACTTTCAAAGAATTTTATTAGAGATGTTGCAGAGTATCTTAAAGATAAAAAAGAATTAGCTTCTAAGGAGGGGGATAGTTTTTCTGAGGTTATTTTAAAGACAAAGAAACAGTTAGAGAATGCAATGACTCTATTTAAAGAGTTGATGTTAAGAAGAAGGAAGAAGATTCTTGCATTAGTATTGATTGCTGCAGAGACAGGAATTTCAAAACAAGATTTTGAAAATATGTTAAATTTAGAGAAGGAATTGTTTGAGAATTTGATGAAGTGTATAGATTCTTCTGATAAAGGGCTTAGTGAGCAATTGAATGGAAAAAAAGAGGAAGAACAAAATAATGAGATGGTTATTTTTTTAGAGAATGTTAATGAATTTGTGGGTATTAATGGAGAAAAAATGGGTCCTTATGAAAAGGGAGATATTGCAAATATTCCTAAGGAGATATCTAAAATTCTTATTGATGATGGAAAGTGTGAGATAATTGTAGAATAGTTGGTTTTTTAATTATGTATGAATGGGTATTCATAATCGAAACATTTAAATAGTATAATGAATAGGTATTCATAACAGTTTAGCTGTTGATAAATTAAATCTGGAGGAAAATAATATGCCAGGACAAGATAAAACAGGTCCCTTAGGACAAGGATCTTTAACAGGAAGAGGCTTAGGGCCGTGTGGAGCTGGAGCTCGAAGAGGTTTCGGAAGAAACTTTTGTAGAGGCTTTGGATCTAGACAATTTGCTCAGCCAGTTGTTTTAACCGCAGACGAGGAAAAGAAAATCCTTGAATCTGGGTTAAAGGAACTTAGTTCAGAGAAAACCGAGATAGAGAAAAGATTAAAAGAACTAAAGTAATCTTTAATTTATTAAAATGGTAAGACCAAGACTTTGTAGAAGAATCGGGTTAAAACCCTCTCAAACCTACTTCAAGCCGGCTGGAGTGAGGATGACTGAATTGCAAGAGGTAGTTTTAGCTTTAGATGAGTATGAAGCAATGAGATTAGTGGATTTGAAGGAAATAGATCAGAATAAGGCTGGAAAGATGATGAGGGTCTCTCAGCCAACATTTTCCCGGCTTTTAAAGAGTGCAAGGAAGAAGATTGTTGATGCAATTGTTAATGGAAAGGCTATAAAGGTTGAGGGTGGAAATTACGAGTTTTATAAGAGATAAACTTTTAAACTTCCTATTTTATATTTTAATATGAATAAACTAAGCCGAACAATTACTGGATTGGTTATGATAATTTTTGGAATTATTTTAATTGGAGTTCCATTATTTGCTGGAGAAGAGGGATTTGTTGCATGGTTTTGGGGAATTCCAATTTTAATAATCGGATTTTTTATTTTATTCAATAAAACTGAAGATTCTATAGAGAAAATTAAATTTAAAAAAAGTAAAATTCAAAATTAAATATGGGAGATTTTAAAAAATGAGTGAGATAATTGTAACTTCTACAAGCGAGGTTCCGGGAAAAAAGGTTGTTAAAATTTTAGGAGTTGTTAAAGGGAATACTGTGAGGGCCAGAAATATCGGTAGAGATATTGGAGCTGGTTTTAAGAATCTTATTGGTGGAGAGATAAAGACTTATACTGGTATGATTGCAGACTCTAGAGAGGAAGCCTACAATAGAATGGTTAATCAGGCTATTGGAATGGATGCGGACGCAGTTATTGGATTTAGATTTATGACTTCTATGATTATGCAGGGAGCTTCAGAGATGCTTGCTTACGGAACTGCTGTTAAGTTGAAATAAATTGGTGGAGGTTTAAAATGGAAGGGGAAAATTTAGAAAATAAGAATTGTATTTTTCCAAAATGTCCGAAATGTGGAAAGGGTTATTTGTTGCCTTTTTCTTATAAAGAAGATGTTTTTGAAAAGTGGAAGTGTTCAAATCTAGAATGTGATTTTGTTAGAGAAAAAAGGTAAATATATTTTTATTTAAATTCTTTGTTTATTTTTTTAGTAGTTACTATGTTTTTTAAATGAAATTTTTTATGATTTTTTATGGATAGAGAAAAACTTTTTTGTGAGGTGTGTGGGAATGTTAAAAAATACGATCCATTTTATTTTGAATGGATTTGCTATAATTGTATTGAGAATCATAGTGCCATTAAAAAATAAAACTTTTTAAAGTGGGTTATTTTACTTGATTTGACAGGATGCCTGCGTAGCTCAGTGATAGAGCGGCTGCCTTGTAAGCAGTAGGTCGGGGGTTTGAATCCCTCCGCAGGCTTATTTTTCTTAGTAGGACTTTGAACTAAAAATTCAGTAAAAACTATAAATGAAATCCTCCTAATTTTTTCATGAGAACTTTAGAGACTGAAAAGATAAGAATTCTAAAAGAAAAATTTGATTTTGTAAAAAATCACTTTTCTAATGAAGGGTATAATTTAATTTTTCAAATTTTGAAACAAGTTTATATTACTGACAAAAAATTATTAAGCAAAAAACAATTTGCCCAATGTACACTTCAGAATAGAGTATTAACTAGATTATTAATTAAATCTGGAAAATTCAAAAAAGAAGATATTAAAAAAAAGTGGTGGCCATTTTTTGGGGTACACCAATTTCTCATAATTAGTACTGGTAAAAAAAGGTTTATTGTTGACCCATTCTATAAAAAATTAAATGAAGTAATTAATCGATAATCCTTAATTTAAGCCTAATAATCTTTTAACTTTTCATTTATAATATCCGCAGGCTTATAATTTATCTTCTAATTTTTTTGATAGTCCGTTTAAATTTATAACTCTTCCTTGTTCTAATATTTTTAGAGTTTCTAAATGGCCATTTGCAATCGCATCTGCAACTAGCATTATTTGGCTTTTCTGCTCATGAGTTTTAGAATCGTATCCTTGCGTAGCTATTTGGTATGGTTTTTGAGACATTTTAAATAGAAATAATTTAATTAGTCTCAACTAATCAAAATACCAGAAATAAAAGTATTTTTGAATTCGTTGAGTTTGCATAGAAAACATAGGGTGTTGAAATATTTAAATCTTCTTATTTTCTTTTTTCAACTTTAAGAATACGAATTTCACAAGTAGAAAGCGGATATATTTTTTTAAGCTTTAAACTTAGTATTTTTTGTAGTTGATTTCTTAGAATTTCATCAAAAATTTCATCTACTTTTTTATCTTTAATATAAAGAATTAATTCTTCTCGTGCTTTTTCTCTTAAGGCTTTTCTTACTGCTCTTGATACTTTTCTTCGAGTAACTAAGAATGGTTTTATTTTTATTTGAGCGTCTTTACATTCAGTGCTGAAAGAATCTTCAACATAATTTGTTCCTTTTCTAACCATTCTTTGAAGGAAGTAAGGCATTAGCTTTATTTCTCTTGGGACTGCGGTGGCTTTTTCATCATTTACATGAATTGTTGCTTGTAATAGGAGGCTTTTTCCTCTAAGAATACGAGTCAAATCATATTTGATTATTTTTCCTTCTAATTCTTTTATTTCGAAAGCTTGAAGTTGTGTCTCCTTATTAATTAAAGGAATTTCAACATCAAAAAATCTTTTTTTCTTTTTTGCTATTGCCATTCAAAAGACACCTCCGGTTTCTTTTGTAAACTTCCCACTGGTTTTGTACTCATAGTTGATTATCATTCTTGTAGTTGTTTTCCTGTTCGTTTATTTCTTCTTCCTAATCTATATTTAGATTTTTTACATTCTTGACAAGTGTACATCATATTGGTCTTTTTAGTAGTTTTTGTTTTTCTTTTAAATTGAGAATTTGCTGGTTTGGAATATCTTCCTTTATTTCCGACTCCTCTATTAAGTCCTCGAAGTTTTGCTCTTTGTTTTGAACCTCTCTTTAGTGCACTTCTTTTAGCTCCAGTGCTAACTAATTTTATTTTTTGTTCGGTCTTTTTCTTACAATAAGGACAAAATCTTTTTGTTGTCTTGGGAATTTTTGCCATATTAACTTGTCTTTTAGTTAGTTTAAAAAGGTTTTTATATTTGTGGTCCCGTACTTAAATATGAGAATTAGATTCAAAAAAGGAAAGCAAAGGGAGTTCTTAGAGAGAGTTATGATTGAGAGTAATTGTCCTTCTTTAAGAGAGCTTTCTAATAGGATGGGAATTAATTATTCTAGTTTGAAAAATTACTTTATTGAATCCCGGCTTTTGCCAGAAAATATATTTAGAGATTTGAGCTCTTTAATAGGAAAGAAGAAATGGAATACAGAGGTTTTAAAAAATAATTGGGGAAGTGTTAAAGGGGGAAGAAAAAAGAAGAAATCACTTAGTAATTAAGTTAGTAACTTAGTAAGTTATTAAGAAACATTTAAATAGGAAATTTTCTTATCTTACTTTGTATGAAAAAGAGGTTTCTAAAATGAAGAAGTATCTACTTTTAGTTGAGGATGAGAAACTTTGGGAAAAATTTAAGGAGAGTATAAGTAAAGACATTAATACTGAAATTTTAGAGCTTATAAAAAAGAAATTGGGTTTGGAGGTTAAAAAAAATGGCAAATAAAAAAGCACAGGTTGCTATTTTTGTTATAATCGGAATTTTAATTATTGCTGCAGTGGTTATTTACTTCTTAGTTAGAGATAGAGTGGGTTCTTCTAGTGTTCCAAAAGAATTGGAACCAGCTTATAATGATTTTTTAAATTGTTTAGAAGATGAAGCCACTATCGGAATTGGAATTCTTGGAGCTAGTGGAGGATATATAGATAAACCTGCTTTTGAACCCGGAAGTGGATATATGCCCCTTTCTTCTCAATTAGATTTTTTAGGAACTTCGGTTCCGTATTGGTATTATATCTCTGGAAATAATATTCAGGAAGAACAGGTTCCATCTTTGAGTAGTATGCAAGAGCAATTAGAGAATTATATTGAAGAGCAAATTTCTGAATGTAATCTTCAAAATGTATATAATTCTGGATTTGAGTTAGATTTTGATTTTGATAATGCTGCTTCTGATGTTAAGATTTCTAAAGATCTTGTTGAGGTAAATTTAAATCTTAATTTAGGAATTACTAAAGGAGAGGATAGTGTAATAGTTAAAACTCATAGAGTTGAAATAAATTCTAAACTTGGAGAGTTCTATGATTATGCAAAGAAAATATATAATAAAGAGAGGAATGATAAATTTTTAGAGGATTATAGTGTGGATGTTTTGAGACTTTATGCTCCGGTAGATGGAGTTGAACTTTCTTGTAGTCCTTTAGTTTGGAATTCAAATGAGATAAAAACAGATTTAGTTGAAGCCTTAGAAGTTAATGTTCAAACAATAAAAGTTAAGGGGGATTATTATTCTTTATCTTCTAAAGAAAATGAGTATTTTGTTAGAGATATTGGAGAGAGTGCAGATGGCAAGGGAGTTAATTTTCTTTATTCTAAAAATTGGCCAACAAAAATAGAAATTTATCCTGATAAAAATCCTTTAATTGCAACACCAGTTGGAAATCAGCCAGAACTTGGAATTTTAGGATTTTGTTATATTCCATATCATTTTGTTTATGATGTTGCACACCCGGTTTTAATTCAGATTTATGATGAAGAGGAATTATTTCAATTTCCAGTTGCGGTTATTATTGATAAAAATGTTCCAATAAAAGGAAAGATTGGAGAACAGATAAGAGAACCAGAGAATCAGCTTTGTGGAAATAAAAATCAGGATATAAATATTTATACTTATGATAATGATTTGAATTCTGTAGAAGCAGAAATTAATTTTGAGTGCTTAGGAATTAGTTGTGGTATAGGAAAAACTGAATTAAATGCTGGAGAGGCTTCTCTTAATGGAAAGTTCCCTGCGTGTGTAAATGGTTTTGTATCTGCAAGTGCAGAGGGATATGTTTCAAAGAGAGTTATGCAATCAACAAATGAGGAGGGTAGTGTGAATATAATTTTAGATAGATTATACAAGGTTCCTTATACAGTATTAGTTGATGGAAGAGAAACAGGGGATATGGCAATAATTAACTTTGTCTCTGAGAGTAATTCTAAAACAGTTGTTTGGCCAGATATGAAAGAGGTTGAACTTTCTGAGGGACAATATAATATTAGTGTTTATGTTTATAGTGATTCAAAGATTACTCTTCCAGGAATAGAAGAGGAACAGTGTTCTGAGGTTCCTAAGTCTGGAATTCTTGGAATTTTAGGAATGACTGAGGAAAAGTGTTTTGATATATCACTTCCAAGTCAAAAACTTTCAAGAGTTATCTCTGCTGGAGGAAAGGGGGAGGATTATTTAATAGAATCACAATTGGAAGATGGAGTTTTAGAAATTAAAACTAATAGTATTCCGCTTCCTAGAAGTTTAGACGAATTACAAGATGGATATAATTTATTAGAAGTACAGGGGGTTTTTTTAGATTTTAAATGATAAAATTAAATAATAAGAGGGAATTGATTTTTGTAGTAAGTTTTTTATTTATTCTATCTGGAATTTATTTTATTTCTGCTGATACAGGATTTAGTTACTCTCCAAATGTTCAGTATTCTCAACCGGGGGTATATAATAGTTATTCTTCTTCTTTTGCTGAAGAGTACTGGCCTCTTTTAGGAAATAAAGATGAGTGTGAGGCTACAACAGATTTTGTTATGTTTATACAACCAGGAAGTTGCAATCCCACTGTTGTTAGAAGCGATTTGCTTGAAGAGCAAAATGTTCCAATTTTTTGTAAGGTAGATATAATAAAATTAAATCCGCTAATAGATGTTACAAAAATAAAATCTGTTAAATTTGAGAGTAATAGTGGTTTTGGAAAATATGTTGCAGGAGTTAGTTTTCATCCAAATAACGAGGCTGTTTTTTCAAGAGAGGTTTTTTTAGATAAACCTTTTATCAATGATGTAGGTTATGTTGTTATCTCTTTGAAAAGAATTCCTTCAGAAAAAGATATGCCTGAATCTATTAAAGTAAATCTTACAGGTGTTTTGAGATTTGATATGGAGGGATTTTTTGGTTCTGGAAATCAAAATTATTATTTAGGGGAAAGTAGTTATGAGGATTGGAAATTGGATTATAAGGAGAACTCTGCGTTTAAGGGAGCGGTTTATCTTAAGGCAGATGCAATTTCTTCTGAGAGTGCGACAATTTCATTGTATAAAGACCAGGATACAAAATTAAATACTTTTAATCTTAATGTTGGGGAAGAGGGAGAAACGTATTATCTTCCAGGATTTTATTGTAAGGCGAAAGTTCAGGTTAAGTTAGAAGGGATTGTTGCTGGAGTAAACAAAGTTCTTTTGTCAGTTAATGATGAGGAAAAATGGTATGTTGAGGGAGAGAAATTTTTAGATAATAATTGTCAGATTAAAAAAATAATTAATTTTGAAGAGAAGGCAGTAGATATTTATTGTAAGGGGCAGGGAGTTGAGAGACTAAATCTTGGAATTAGTAGTGTTGATGAAAAGAGTTCTGGGAATTCTGAAACTAGTTCGGAAGAACTTTCTAATTTGGAAATTTCAGATATTGCAGGAAAGATTTATCTTAAAGCTGGAGAGTTACAAAAAGATATAGAAGGGCTTTATGGGGATATAGAGAGTAAAAATGGAGAGATATGGAATGCAAAAGCTCTTTATGATTTAGCAGACCTTGCTAAAAAAGTTGGAATGAATTCTGAATCTAGAGAAATTTTTAATAAACTTGCTACAGAGTATTCTGGAAGTTCTTATGGAAGAGGAGCTCTAGAAAGACTAGAAGATTTTGAGGTTCCTACAACAACTTACAATGGAGATTATATAAAAATATTAAGCATTAAAGGACCGGATAGAGAAAATGTTAATGCTCAGTTTGAGGTTAGAAATGGAACTACAATCTTAGATTTAGATTATGATGGAAAGTATCAGGTGGGAGAAACTTTTGCAGAGGTATTTAAAATATTAAATTTAGATGAAGATAAAGTAGAATTACAATACACTCCAGAAAACACTAAGTCTGGAAAGATTGAGAGATTTAGTTTAAGTTTAAGTGATAGAGAAATAATAAAAGCGGGGTATGTAATAAAATTAAAGAGTATTAAATTTGAAAAAGTTGCGAAGGTTTCTTTAACTGCAGATTCTCCCGACCAGTATTCTGAGAGTCCATTTTCTTTTGAAATAGGAATTGAGAAAAGAGCGATTCAGTTAAGTCCGGAAACCGCTCAGGAAATGGTTGATAATTTGAATAAAACTATAGATGATTTAAATGCCATTGTTGAGGGGCTTGGAAGTACTGTTAAAACTATGAAAGGGGTTTGTTTAGCAACATCTACAGCATTAATTGCTAAAAACTTTTTTACAAGTCTTGGAGGGGGAGCTACTGCAAGGCAAGAGGTAATGCCTAAATGGTACGAAAAGTGTAAAGGGGAGGCTGGAAATGATGATAATGCGTTTAATAAGTGTTTGAATAATTATAATGATCAAATAGAAAAAGATATAGATATTTATTCAGAGAAAGTTAAGGAAGTTAATAAACAAGTTATAGATATTCAAAAAGCAAATACCAATCCTTCTGGAGCGGTAGATAGAACAAAAGCGGCAAACGCATTAAGAACAGAATTATTTAAGGAATTAGAAAATAATCAAATTAATTTTGATGTTAAAACATATTCTGAAGGGGAAGATGGAACTAAAACGATAACTCTTACAAAAGAACAAATTGATTCTGCAAGTCTTACAGATTTAAGAGATATAAAATTAAATAATGAGATAAGAAATTCTGGAGCGAGTGGAGTTCTTATTAATGAGTCGAATGTTAATTTAGAGAAAATACAAAGCCGGCTTGCTGGAAAGGTAAATCTCGGAGGAGATGAACCACTCTTTGCAGTTGGACATGAAAATGGTTTTGAGACTAAATGGATAAATAAGGTTCCTGCTAAATTCTTTGCAAGAGGAGAGAATAAAGGACTTGTTTATACAGTTCCTATTCCTGGAAGTTTTGAAACAGAAGATGGAAAAGAGCTAACCGGATTTTATGCTTTAGTAGATGAAGGGAATTGGGGAAGAAGTGGAGGATATACTTCTGGAGCAGATATTAAAGAGTTTTGGATACAGAGCATTGGAGAGGATCAAACTTTAGATGTTAGCGATGATAAAAAACATTTGATAAGTATGAGTAATTATGAAAGAGGAGTAAGAAGTATTTTCTCGCTTTCTGAAGATGAATCAGATAGACTTGTAGATGAGGGAATTCAGGCAATTAAGGTTGCAAATAGAAATTATGGAAAATCTAAATTTAGTTTAAATGGGGCTGAAATTTTAGTAGATAAATCTGCTGCGGAAATTGAGGAAAAGAGATGTCAGGATTTCATGTCTCCAAATGATTGTTGGATTATGTTTAACGCGTGTGACCCGGTGTTATGTCCTTCAAGCAGGTGTGATTTGGGTGGAAGATATAAAGTTGATGATGTAATACAAAGTGGAGTTATAGGAAGTACTTTGTTATGTTTACCAAATGCTAAAGAAGGTATTATTGTTCCGGTTTGTTTGACGGGAATACATGCCGGGCTTGATGCATATAGAAGCATATTACAATCTTATCAGGATTGTCTTAAAGAGAATATTGAAACTGGAAGAACTGTTGGAATTTGTGATGAGATTCATAGTATTTATTTGTGTGAATTCTTTTGGAGACAGGCTAAACCAATAATTGATGTTGGGGCGATGACTCTTATAGAGAAAGTTAATGGGCAGGGAATGAAGGGTGGTGGAGAGTATTTGACAATTCAGGATGCTTGGGAACAGGCTTCTAATAGTGTTGATTATATGAAGACAGAGTATGCAGAGAATGCTTATAGTGCATTTAAAGCAAGAAGTTCGGGAGAGATAGGAACAGAGTTTTGTAAAGCATTTATTTCTGCGAGCGCTCCTAATGAAGGAAATCTTGACGCTCTTTTAGAACCAGACTCTCCGGTTCAGTTCCATGCCTGGTTTGATGAGATTAAGTTTAGTGATGCAACAGTTCCGGCAACCTCTCAATATAAAGTGTTTTATCATATCTGGGCTGGAAGAGATTATGGAGCAAGCTATCAGGTATATTTAAAAGATCCAACCGAATCCGCGTATGTTAATGTTCAGGACGCTGTAGTTGTTGATACTGGGTTTGTTACTAAAGGTGGATATTATTCAGAGACTAAAGATTTCACCGCTCCGGCAGGATATAAAGAATTATGTGTGAGAATTAATGGAAAAGATGAGTGTGGATTTGGAAAGGTTTCAACTTCTTTTGCAGTAAACTATCTTTCAGACCAGTATTATAAAGATCAATTAACAGATAGAGTTGAGACTAAGAATGCGTGTGTTGGTGGAAGTCCATCTGCTTATTCTCTTTTAACGCCTAACATTCAGTCTGGAGCTCAGGATGTTATTGATTCTTCTGGAGCGCTTGGAAGTTCAGGAAATTTAGATAAACGGGGAGTTGTGAGGGTTTGTTCTAATGATAATCCTGGAATTGGTGTGAATGAAGATAGGTGGCAGGATGTTGGTTATTGTGATGATGAATCTGTGAAGTGTTGGCTTGATTCAACTTCTGTAGAAAATGTAATTAAAGATAAAAATCTTGAGCAAAGTATAATTCAGGGAGATAGCATTTCTTCTGAAATAGATGAAACTATAATTGATACTCAAAAGTCAATTGAGGTTTTCACAAATACAAGAAAAGAAATAAAAACTCTTGAAGATAGTCTTTTAAAATCTTCAGATATTTCTTCAGATGTAACTAGCTTATTCAATTCTGTTGAGGCTGGAAGTAGCAGTATAACTATTGCGAAGGTAGTTCAGGATTTAGATTCAGTTGTAAATAGTAAGGTGGGTAATTCTATAAAAGCCGAGGCTGTTTATCTTAAATTTAGAATTTATTATGTTTTAGGAAAATGGGAAGCAGTAAGTTATGAGAATGAATTAGTGGAGATTAAAAAAGAGGCTGGAGAGATTGAAACAGATATTAGGAATTATGAAGAGGAAAATAATATTGTTGAACCGAGTGATTCAGAAACTCAAGATTCTCAAGGAGATTCAAATGCTGAGACTCCTTCAAATAATTATGTTTCAGATACTTCTTATCATTTTGTTGAGAATAATCTAGAGAATGAAAAGCTAGCAAATCTTTTAGGATATTTAAAAACAAATGTAGTTGTAAAAAGAGAGTGTGGGTGTGGAGAGGAGTGTTCTAATTATGCGAGGTCTTTAAATTTAGTTTCTACTCAAAAAAATCTTCCGGATTCTATTCTTTTGTTGTCTATGATGATGCAAGAATCAAGTTGTAATAAAAATTTGGATGAAGGGAGTTCTTGTGGATTGTTACAAGTTAGTTGTGATGTGGATAATTGGCAGACTCCTTCAGTGAATATAAATGCTGGGGCGGTAGAGCTTAATAATAAATTGAGTTTCTTTAAATTAAGTGAGTGTTCTAAGAATGGTGAGTGTAAACATTTTACTGGAAGTAGTAAATATTGTTATGAAAATGGAGAGAAAAGAGCGTGTGAAACTGAGTGTAGAGAGGGAGTTTGTTATTATGAGTTCTATGGTTGTGGAACTAATGGGGTTAATTATTATTCTAGATGGAATGCAGCTATAAGGGCGTATAATGGATGGGGTTGTGATAAGAATTATCCAGCTCAAGATTTCTATGTGGATGAGGTTATGAATAGGTATATTGAACTGAAAAAATTATACTCTCAGATTAATTCTCCTACAACTCTTGTTTAAGGAGATATCTAAAGCTTTTTATAGGAGTTATTTTTTGTTTTATTAAGCGGGTGTGCCGGAGTGGTCAAACGGGACAGGTTTAGGACCTGTTAGCTTAGTGCTTACCAAGGTTCGAATCCTTGCATCCGCATAAGAACACCTATCGGTTTTCTTATCAACTTTCCCTTTAAAAATGGTTCACGACTGATTGAACACCTATCGATTTTTTCTTTAATATACTGCTCAAGGCTGACGAAAACAATGTTTAGAATTATTTCTTTTTGACAACTTCTTTTTCTTTTTGTTTTATCTTATCTTCTAAGTTAAGTCTTTCTATAAGTTCCTTATATCTGTTTCTTATAGTTACTTCTGTTATTCCTGCGATATCTGCAACTTCTCTTTGAGTTTTTTTCTCGTCGTTCATTAGGGCAGCAACATATAATGCAGCAGCAGCAATTCCTGCGGGTCCACGTCCGCTTGTTAGTTCAACTTCTTCAGCTTGTCTTAAAACTTTTAGAGCGTCGTTTTGAGTTCGTGGAGATAGCTTAAGAACAGATGAAAATCTTGAGATGTAATCTTTTGGAGAGCTTTGTTTCACTTTGATTCCTAGTTTTCTTATTATGAATCTATAAGTTCTTCCTATCTCTTTTCTTTCAACATCAGAAGCTGTTGCCATTTCATCTAGAGTTCTTGGAATGTTATAAGAACGGCAGGCAGCGTATAAACAAGCTGCAATAACCGATTCCATCGATCTTCCTCTTACTAAACCTCGTTGTAATACGTAATTATAAATTCTTGAAGCTTCATCTTTTACTACATTTGGAAGATTTAGATAAGAAGCAATAACTCTTAATTCTGCCATAGCAAGTCTTAAATTTCTTTCAATACTTGTAGAGACACGCTCTTGCCATTTTTTTAATCTTAAAAATTTACGAGTCTGTCCGGGTTCTAATTTATAGATATCTGAGATTTCACCAACATTTGTTGTTAGTCCTTTGTCAAATTTTTGCATAGAAATTGGAGCTCCTCCACGACCTTTTTTCTCTGATTTATCAAATTTTCCGGATAAATCTGCTCCGGTATCAACCATTTTTTCTTCAACAACAAGTCCGCAATCATTACAGATTATCTCTCCAAGATGAGAATCATAGGTTAGGTTAATACTTCCACACTCGGGACATCGTTTTATGTTTGCCATTTTAATAGAATTTTTACTATTTTTGGGTTAATTATTAGGGTTTAAAAAGCTTTTCCCTATATAAAGCTTTCTATTTATTTAGTTATGTTTAAATGGTAAAAGTTATTGGAGAAAAATATTTATTCAACTAAAATTCCATTAAGAGTTCCTTCTTGACTTGGACGATTAGTAATTTTAACCTTCCCTAAATCAGTTTCAACTATAGTTCCTTTAGTAATTATGTTTTGTCTGGCTAGAAATTTGTTTGAAGGAGTTTCAATTACATTTTTTATTTCTATTTTTATTGTTTTTTTGTCTTTTACAACATTAACATATTTAGCTTTTAATAGAAATGTCTTTTTGTTTCCTCCACTAGTTCTTTTTGTTCTTCTTTTTTCTTCTCCGAGTTTGATAATTCTTTTTTGGCCTGCTCTTTCGCAGAGTTTTTTCTTTCTTCTTTTGATGTACTTTCCACCGGAGATTTTTCTTCCTTTCTTTAATACCATAGGTATGGAATTAATTTTTTGTTTATAAAACTTTGGATATTCCCTAGATTTATTTGGAAAGGGGTTTTTGAAGATTATTTTAATTATAATTTATTCAAGAAAACGTATAGAAATATTTAAAAACAAAATAACGTATGTTCGATTATGGTAAACGGAATTGAAAGACCTTTGGATTTGTTAAATAATTCTAAGGGCAAAGAAGTATTAGTGCATTTGAAAGGAGATAAGCAGTTTGTTGGCACTCTGCTAGCTTTTGACATCCACATCAATTTGGTGTTGGATAATACAAAAGAGATGCAAAACAACGAAGTGAAAAGAAACATTGGGTTGACTTTTTTAAGAGGAGACACAATAATCTTTATTTCTCCTGCATCAACTTCACTTAGAAAAGAATAAGCGTTAAACCTGTTATTTTCGCTGGGTATTATTCTAACGCATTGAAATTAGTGGGAGCTTTAGTTAATTTATTAAACTCTCTTAGCTTTTTTCTTTTATGGTAGATATAATAAAAGTTACTTTTTTAGGAACTAGTGGAGTTATTCCCACAGAAGATAGAAATCATGTAGCTATGCTTTTAACTTATAGAAATGAGAATATTTTAGTCGATTGTGGTGAGGGAACTCAGAGACAGTTTAGGAAAGCAAAAATAAATCCATGTAAGATTACTAAACTTTTAATTACTCACTGGCACGGAGATCATATTTTAGGAATTCCGGGATTGTTACAAACTTTGGCAATAAGTGGTTATAATAAAACTCTTGAAATTTATGGTCCTAAAGGAACTAAAAAATTTATGAAAGAATTACTAAAAGTTTTTCATTTTGTTAGTGATATAAAACTAAAAGTTAAGGAGGTTTCTAGTGGAAAGTTCTTTGAAAATAATGAATTTTATTTAGAATCAAAACCAATGATTCATGGAATACCTTGTAATGCTTATGCTTTTGTTGCTAAAGGTAAGATAAGAATTGATAGAGATAAGCTTGCTAAAGCAAAATTGCCTTTAGGACCACAGATAAAAAAATTGAAAGAAGGAAAGAATATAACTTATCAAGGGAAAAAATATTTAGCTAAAAACTTAACATATATGCAAGGAAGTAAGAAAGTTACTTTTGTTTTGGATACTGTAATAAATAATAAGATTGTTCCTTTTTCTAAAAATTCTGATTTATTAATTATTGAATCTACTTATGCTGGAGATATGAAAGAAATGGCTAAAGATCATAAACATTTAACTTCATCTCAGGCTGGAGAGATTGCAAAAAAAGCTAAAGTGAAGGAATTAATTTTAACTCATATTAGTCAGAGATATGGAAGAGATTCTAAATTGGTTTTAGATGGTGCAAAAAAGATTTTTAATAAATCTAAAGTTGCTGAAGATTTAGATAAAATTGAACTTTAGAAAATTTAATAAATAATTCTGTAAAAATATGCCCCGGACAGGATTCGAACCTGCGACCCTTAGCTTAGAAGGCTAATGCTCTATCCAGACTGAGCTACCGAGGCATAATTATCCAAAGAAATATCTGGTTTAAAATGTTTCTATTGCCCTAATAAATAAGGGTTTAATTCATTTTTTAAGATAAGATTTCTTTTATTGATATTTATATTATTTGGACAAAACCCATATCGTTTCCATATATTGTATTTAGTAGTTTTTGCATGATTATTAAATCCTATTTTGTCCATCCACTTTTCTACTCTAGTTTTACCTCTAATACAAATTATGTTCATATCTGCCCAATTTTTATGTTTTGATTTTTGTATATAGGTTGAATGATCTATTTTTAATTTGTTTAGCAGATAACTTAAATCATTTATCATATTTTCGGAGGCAATTCTAATAAATATTCTTGGATAAGTATGAAATTTTTGTTTGAATTTACTATATCCTTTCTCTTTTCTTTTCATAAATGTTAAACATCCATCACAATCAGCAAACCCTCTAATAAATGCAGAAATTACTTTTTTATCTTCACTTTCAATTATCTCTTTTGGTATCTTTACGTCGTATGTTTTCTTATTTGAAAATCCTAAGCTTCTGAATGAATTGACAATTTCCTTTCCACAAATATAAAATCCATAAACAGAGTTGCTTTTCTTCTCATGGGCTATAATTTTTTTATTAAGAACACCTGAGAATAGAGGGCAGACTATCTTGTCATAATACTCTTTATCTTCTAAGATATTTCCCCACATACAAATATAATTGTCTTGTAGGCAACCATCTGCTGCAAACATGCCAAGGATTTCTGAGAATTCTTTTGTTATTTTCATTTGACTATTAACCTTTGATAATTTATATAAACTTGTAACCTTTTTTGTATAATGACTTGAATTTTAAGTGAAATCTAAAAAACTTTAAATAGCCTTTTCTTAGTATATCCATATGCGCAGGTGGCACAGCGGCTACTGCACTCGCCTGCAGAGCGAGTATTCGTGGGTTCGAGTCCCACCCTGCGCTTATATACTTAAAAACTAATAGAAATAAGAGGATTTTAATTAAGATTACTGGAGAATACTTTTTATTGAGCTGCTTTTTTCTTATATCTTCTTTCAACTGCAAGAAGAATCATTGCTCCGAAGATTACTAACACAAAAATATATGTGAATTTACTATTTCCTATAGAACTAAGGGAACTTCCTTGGGAATCATCTGGAGAGATTCCAGTAATACCTGAGCTTTGTCCTGTATTTTCATCTAGTGCTCCAATAACATTTCCGGTTCCTGTAAGGCTAATTCCAGCTCTTGTTAGGGTTGTCTCTCCATCAGTTATTTTTATATTGTAATTTCCTTTTGGAGCAACTAATCTATAAGATATACTTTTTCCTATTCTTAAATCTGGAGTTTTAGTTCCAGTTGTTTCTCCAATTGTGATAAATATTTTTTTACTATATTTTGTGTTTCCGGTATTTGTTACTATTAATTTTTCATTTTGAATTTCAAATTTTATTTTTTCATTCTCGGTTATAAAAAAACTTTCTGTTGCAGTTGCTCCGTTGTATTCTGCAACGAGTTTTCCTTCTCCAGAAATCATATTTTGATTAAGAGTTATTTCTGCTAGTTGATTAGATGAAATTGTTTTTTCTTGAATGATATTTTCTTTTAAATCAAGAATTTTAATAATAACATTGTCATTTATTAAATTACTATTTTCATCATGTAAATTAACTTTTAGAGGAATTGTATTCCCAACATTGAATAAATTATCTTCAGAAATTATCGAGATATCTATTTTATAGCTTTGAGCGGCTATTACTGAAATTAAAAATACCAACAATAAAGAAAAGGTGGTTATTTGTTTAATCATAATTTTTCTAATTAAGCAGGTTATTTAAAAGTTACTATGTTTTTCAATAAACTATTTAAATAAAAAAAATCATTATAATATATGAAAAGAGGTTTTAGAAAAGAGGCAATTATTACATATGCTTTCGTTTTCTTATTTGTGGGAATTGCTATAGGTGGTTTGTATTTTTTGAATAATTCTTTTACTGGATATGCTGTATTTAATCAGGGAGATACTGTAGAATTTGATGAAGGAACTTATTTTAATACTGAGTATTCGTCTGGAGTTAAATTACAAAGTGGACAAACTTCTGGAAGTTATATTTCTAAGGTTTTTGATTCTGGAGGTGATGCTGGAGCAAAATGGAATAGTTTAACATTTACAAGTAGCGAGCCAACTTTTGATTCTTTATTTTGTGTTGATGGTGGGGGGGATGTTTATCAATCTATTGATTCGGGAATTAATTGGGAGCAGCTAGTAGACAATTATGGAAGAACTACTGTAACCTCAGATATGTTTTCTAATTCTAATTATTTATCTATCCTTGCAGGTTCTAGTTATGAATTATATCAATCCTCTGATGGAACTTCTTGGAGTATAGTTAATGATAGTTTTACTAATAAGGCATTATATATTGGAGATGTTAATTCTGATGGAGATTTATATGTTGCTACTAGTTCTGGAGAGGTTTGGAAATCTGATAATAATGGAATAACTTGGAATTTACAAGGAGATCTTAATGGGGGAGCAACAAATGATCCAAAAGGTTTAGTTCTAACTTCTTCTGGAGATTTATTTGCTGTTGATGGTGTAGGTGATGTTTATAAATCAATTAATGATGGAGAAGATTGGACAAAAGTTAATGATGGATATGGGGGGAGTACAGGAACTGATGGGATGGAAATTGATTCTAATAATAATTTATATATTTTAATTAATACCGAATTGTATAAATCAATTGATGGTGGAATAAATTGGAGCATTATTAATGAAGATATTTCTTCATATGCAAATACCTTGGTTGAAATTTTTATAGATTCTGATGATAATCTTTTTGTTTTAGATGCAATCGGAAGAGTTTTCAAATCTATTGATTTGGGTGTTAATTGGAGTGAGATTGGAGATTGTAATAATGGTGCGACAAGTGATCCAAAAGGGATTTCTAGTTTTTCTCAAACAAGTAATCTTTCTTTTTATGTTAGAAGTTGTAATGAGAGTGATTGCGCGGATGGAGTTTGGGAAAATGTTAGTTTGGATAATATTAATTTAGATAGTAGGTATTTTCAGTATAATGTAACTTTTTCAAGTCCTGATTCGAGCGTAACTCCTGTTTTGAATGAGGTTGAGGTTGATTATATTCTTGCAGATAGTAATTCTCCAGAAATTTCTTTTTCTTCAGAAACAATTGAAGAAGGAGATTATAGCAATGTTGATTCAATCAATGTTGGAATAAGTGTTTCAGATGAAAGTGATATTTATAGTTTTATTAATTTTAATGATTCTTTGATTGGATTTTGGAAGATGAATGATTCTAATGAAATTGCAAAAGATTATTCAATAAATGGATATGATGGAACAATTAATGGAGCGATTTCCACTTCAGGTAAATTTGGTAATTCATTATATTTTGATGGAGTTAATGATTATGTAAATATACCTCGTTCGAGCTTTGATTTTCCTCTTGCTCCTTTTACTATTTCTTTTTGGGGAAAAGAAAATTCTGGAGCCTTAGATAATCAGATAATTCTTGGAACATATTATAGTAAAGAAATTATAATAAGTGGGAAAATTTCGGGAATATTAAGATTTTGGTCAGGAGGATATAACGGGCTAGTTTCTTCTAATAAAGCACCAAATGAATGGCATCATATTACAATGACAATTGATTCTGATGGAGATAGAAATATTTATATTGATAATTTTAAATATCCTAAGGGAATTAAGGCCCTTCCAATTGCAGGAACACAAGATTTTCAAATTGGAAGTGGGGGAGGTTATTCTAGCTCCTTTTTTAATGGGTCTCTTGATGAAGTTTTAATTTTTAATAGAGTTTTATCTGAAGGAGAGGTTTCTTCATTATATTCTGCTTCAGATTATTCTAGAAACTTTACAGATTTGGGTGGTGGAAACTATTCTTTTTATGCTTATTCTCAAGATGTTATTGGAAATGAGGCACAAACAGCTACAAGAAATGTAATCTTATCTGAAAATGCTCCCCCAACATTAAATTTAGTAATGCCTATAGAAGGATCTTATTATGGATATAATGAAAGTTTATCTTTAGAATTTAGTGTTTCTGATATGGATAATAATTTAGATTCTTGTTGGTATGTTCTTAATTCTAATGATTTAGTGGTTTTGGAA
>Ga0222658_1000341_pt1 | contig 25681 bp, 39 predicted proteins | sample AntAcemetagen476_FD_179830 | JGI IMG/M metagenome (GOLD analysis project Ga0222658, IMG submission 179830) | Saline water microbial communities from Ace Lake, Antarctica - #476 | ecosystem: Environmental > Aquatic > Non-marine Saline and Alkaline > Saline | place: Antarctica: Ace Lake... | reverse complement strand
AAAAGGGATCGTTAGCTGGGTTAAGAACGTCGCGAGACAGTTTGTATGATATCTACTAGGTGTGTTATTGTCTGAGTGGAACGAGTTTTCAGTACGAGAGGAACGAAACTTGGATGCCTCTGGTGAGCAGTTGTCATTTGGCAGGCTGCATAGCTACGCATTATATGGATAAGAGCTGAACGCATCTAAGCTCGAAGCCATCCGCAAAACGAGACAATTAAGGCCGTGGAAGAAGACCACGTTGATAGAGTTCTTGTGTAAGATTGAAGGTTCGCCGACAATTTCAGCATAGAACTACTAATAGCCTCTTTGTATTATTCTAAGAATTAGCGAGCAATGAAAATTGTGAGCGAAAACTTCTACTGCTTATTTTGTTTGATATATATTTCTAAGGACAATAATTTTTATAAATAAAGAAAAAATAAAATTTTATGTCTACAAAAGTTTTAATTGATGTTTTAGATTTTTCTCTTCCTGGTATTAATGAGAGATTAAATAAAAAGTTTGGGAAGGCCGCAACCACTTGGGAAGAAGTAAAAGAGTGGGATGATTGTGTGATTAATAAAGAAAAATTGATTATTGAAGATTTAAGAGAGAATAATTCTGGGATATGCCCTCAGCTTAAGACAAAAGGAAAATATTTTAATTTCTGTGCAACAAGAGCTAAAGAATATGAAGCACATGGATATAAGAAAGGGAACACCCCGTCGTCTTCAGATGCACAATATTTATCAAAAGTAAATCTTTTTGAAATCCAGATTTACTGCATGGCGGGAAAAGAAGAATTTTCTAAATGTGGTAATATTTCAAATAGTAAATAAAAAAATTGGCTTTCTCTACACAATCTTCTCCTCTATAATCTGGCTTATTGGTTTGCCTGTTTTTTCTTTTATTGCTTTAAGCTTGTTTATAGTTGCCACTGACAAAGTTATGTCAATTCTTTTTCTTTGGAAAGGAAGCTCATGAGTTTTGTCGTAGTTTTCGAGGATTTCAAAAGCTTCTTTGTTCTCTTTCAAAATTTGTTTGATTTCATTTGATTGCATTTTTTAATCTCCACTCAATGTTTCTTATTTCTTGAATATTATTTTTTGCTATTGAAAGTATATGGTGGATTAGCAAATCCCTTTCAACTTGCTTTTTGTTTTCTTTTGCAAAAGCAAAGCATATGAACATTGCTGTTCTTTTGTTTCCGTCTGAGAACGGATGGTCAACTAAAATTGCTCTTAACAAATAAGATAATTTCTTGTAATCTCCAAGTTTTTTATCTTCTAATTTTTCAAATGCAAAATCAAGACTAGAGTCGCTTCTTAGGTTTCCTCCGAATCCATGATTGATTCTCAATAAGTCTTTCTTACTAATATCCATACACATAGATAATGGTAAGATGTATTTAAATGTTTCTATTGTTTTTTCTAAAACCAAAGATTTAAAAGGAATTCTCAAGTCTTATTTTAGACTTAGGATAGAAAACTATTTCTAAGATATAGATGCAAGGAGGAAAATAATATGAAAGTATATGTAGGCAATTTGCCTTGGAGTGTTGATCACGCGAAGTTGACAGAGCTTTTCTCATCTTATGGTGAGATTGAAGAAGCAACTGTTATTTCAGATAAGCATTCAGGCAGGTCAAAAGGATTCGGTTTTGTAACCTTTAAAGATGACGAGAGTGCAAAGAAAGCAATTTCTGAAATGAATGACAAAGAAATTGAAGGAAGAAATCTTAAAGTTAATGAAGCACAGCCATTTGACGCAGACAAACCTCGAAGGCCATCTCCAAACAGGGACGGACCTCGAAGAAATTTTAGTCAGCAAAGACGATTCTAAATAAGATAGTTTATTTTTTTTTAATTTTTTATTTTATTTATTTCTTCATTAATTCTTTTTATTCTATCTCATAAATGGAAATCGGCTAGATACTTGATTTTTACTTCATCTTGGTGTTAAATCTAATGTGTTATTGTAATCTACAATAATTTCTTCTGGATTTAAATTTCTTAAAATGCTCTTCTCTGGTATCAATTGATAAACTTCTGCAGATATTTTTTTCCCATTATGTTCAAATCCTTCTTTACAACCAACCAACTCTTGATTCCATTCAAGAGACATCCCTCTTAACCCAACTTTTTTTGAATCTCTATATTGGCTTTTTTCGCTCATACAACCATACTCCTCTCCTCCAACTCCACATAAAAATTCTCAATAATGTTTACAAAAATTACACGCCAAGATATCTCCCCCAAGAAAATGTTTCTTTTTTTGACATAACTAAAGATGAACCTATTTATTTATATATATTATTGTGATTAATTGCTTGATTCTAATTTTATTTCTTCATTAATTCTTTCTGATTTAGAATCATTAAGATTACTGCACCGATAATAAATAACCAATCAACTAAAAAAGTTAGAGCGAGAAATCCTAAAGCGAGTAAAGAAAAGAAAACGACTTTTGGGTTTTTCATTTTTCCAAATTGATTACCTTAATAATATTTGTTTCGTCCTTGACAATATAATTCAATCCAGAAGCATCTTTAGGCATTTCAAAAACATTAAAGAAATTTTTTTCTAAATTGGGTTGCAAACCCCCCTTATCAAACTGAAACGAAATAATAGAATATGAGTTATTTTGATTGTCTTTCAATTCTGAATAAAAACCAAAGTCAGTGGCGATTTTCCCTAAATTAGTAACAGAACCATGCACGAGAAGAAAAATTCCGGGGGTTGTTCTTTTCTCATCGTCAACCATCATTTGAGTCTCTTTAGTAATATTATCTATCTTCATTGAAAAAATATTCTCTCCAAATGTTAAATCAAATGGCTGTTCTAAATTATAATATTCATATTGTTGTTCTATTTCAGGAGCATTAAGCCCACTGATGATTATAAGAGTAAAATAAACTACGATAAAGATAATCACTTTTAATGCTCTGCTAATTCTAAGATATTTTTTTGGAACAGCTGCAAAAATTCCAGGAATAAAGAAAAGAAGTCCGATTAATATTTGTCCTGCTTTAATTGTTACAACTGCTGAAAAAACAGACATTAATACTGCTAAACCCGCAGATATCCAACAAGTAACAGTCCAAACCCCAATTTCTTTTAAAGATTTTTTATTTTCTTTTTTCATTTTAATCTTCGTCAACAACCCCTGGCTCTCCTCCACCACTATCAACAACTCCAATAATTCCATCTGGTCCTGGATCAACTCCTGCAACATCATTGCTACCCGAATTATCACCTGTTGCTACATCATTATTAATTGCAACATCTTGCCCATCTCCATCTACAACAGTTGCAACATCATTGTCAATTACATTTCCTCTATCACCATTTGTTACAGTTCCTTGTTTATCCCCATCTATAACAACTCCACCATCTCCATCAACAACTCCAGGTTCTCCAGGACCTGTTCCAGGAGCATAAGTTCTCGCTACAATTTGAATTTGAATTTGATTCATATCTTGTTTTATTTCTTTTGCTTTATTGCTTACTGTCCATTCTCCTTCATCCACAGTCCAAACCTCATCTACCTTTACCACATCTACAATTGTCCCATTAGCAGAAGTTCCCTGAGCGTAGCTATGTTGTGCTGATTTATTTTCAAAATCAGTTATAATACCATCAATTTCTTTTTCAATTAGGTAATTAACTAATCCTTCTTCATTTCTAACAACCTTAATTTTACCACATTTTTCTTCTAAGAAATTATTATTCTCATCAAAACATTCTGGAACTGATTCTTGCATTGTTGGTTCTTTCTTTTGGGGTCTTTTTCCTATAAAGTTTCCATATTCATCCCAATCGTCTTTTGTCTCCTTTAAATGATCATATTGTCTACATTCTGGTTTCTCATTATAATCCCAACATTCTTCAGGAACTCCGTCTGAAGGTTGTGAATCATAATCCATCATACTCTTCTCTTTTTCTCTAAATAAATTCATTAAATAATCAGGAACAAAACTTTCTGCAAAATTATCTCCTTTTTTAGGTTCCATAGCTTTTAATTCATTACAAGAAGTTTCGTCTTCTTTATACTCACACTTAAGTGCTAAAGCAACCATTTTTTCGCATTTTGCTTTTTGCTCAACATCAACATTAGCCTCGCAATTACAAGTCCCAGGGTCATCCATACAACTTCTAATTTCTAACATTAATTGAACAAACATTCTTAATTGAAGATCTTTTAATTTTTCTAATTCTTTTTCAAGTCCAGGAGGAGCAGTTTCAGGATTACATTCTTCTTCTTTTAGCATTAAAGCAAAATCCTCTTTTGCAAGTTCTGTGCAATACTCAAAAGTTTTTTCAGTAAGTTCTGCAGTAAGTTGTGTTTTTTCTTCTTCTAAAATGTAATCGTCAAATTCATCTGGTAAATCATTTTCTTCATTTATTTTATCTATGATTTCATCAACACTTGTTTGAATTTCTTCTGAAGTTTCTAATGAAACTTTTTCTTGCACAATCTGAAGTTTCTTTTTTGCTCTTTCTAAATTTTTAATTGCTTTGTTTTCTCCTTGATTTTGAAAATTTTCTATTGCAGAGTTTACTTCTTTTTCTCTTATTTCTAAAGCAAGATTAACTTTATTGTCTCCGCCTGAAAAAACTAATTTTACGTCGTCGGCAAATCGGTTTAATCCGGAATATGTTTGGGCTTGAACTAATGGAAAAATTAGTAAGACTACTACAAGTAAAATTATCACACTCTTTTTCATTTTATATTAAAGAAAGATGAGTTTAAAAATTTTGGGTTTAAAAATTTTCCCTTTCTCCCCTCCTATCCTTCCCAAAATAAACCAATCCTAAAAAACCTTTCTACTTCCTCAATTTCAAAAAATGAAAAAAATTAAGAAAATGCAGGAAGTTGAGAAAATTCCAATTACTTGAAATAAATCCTAAGAATCCAAGTAATCCTAAAAAACCTAAGAACCCGAATTTCCATTTCTTATCCCTTATTTTATTTTTCATTATAAAATACTTGCTTTAATTATTTTGACCTCTTCTAAAGGTCTGTTGTTTGCATCTTTCTGAACATTTGCAATTTTGTCGACGATATCCATGCCTTCAATTACTTTCCCAAACGCAGGATGTTTTGTGTCAAGAAAATTATTATTAACTAAATTTATAAAAAACTGGCTTGAGCCAGTGTTTGGGCCTGAGTTTGCCATAGAAATTGTTCCTCTGCTATTTTTATTTCCGCCAGCGTGGGTAAATTCGTCTTGAATATTATTCGACCCGCCTGTTCCCCAAAGTTCTTTTTTAGTTGAATCTTTTGTTAGAGGGTCTCCTGCCTGAATCATAAAATCATCAATTATTCTATGGAATAAAATCTCTTTGTAAAAACCTTCTTCAACTAATTTTTTAAAGTTTCCAGAAGTTATAGGCATATCACTATAAAGATTAATTACAATATCTCCGTAATTTGTTTCAAGTTTTACCTTTATTGAACTATTCATTTTATATGCACCTATTACTAAAATTAAGATTATTAGGGTTATAAATATTACTAATTTCTTGTTCATAAAATAAAAAAGAAAAAATGGTTTTTAATTATTTCTATATCTTACAAACTTGTAAATTTCTCCAACAATAAACACTGACGATGCTATTAAACTTATTATTAGAAATTCTTTTAAACTCAATGGAACAAATTGAAAAATATTTTGAAGGAAAGGCAAATAAATTACAGCCAGCATCGCTAATAAAGTGACTATTAAACCCCAAGTTACCCACTTGTTTGAAAAGATTCCTATCTTAAATAAAGACTTTTTCAAAGAACGCATGTTTAATACGTTGAACAATTGAAACATAGACATTGAAACAAATGCAACTGTTCTGGCTTTTTCTAAATCAGGGAGGAAATATTTAAAGAGAGGGATTGTTCCTAAAACCATTAATCCTGACATTAAAATTAGAAAAGGCATTAACTCTTTATTTAGAATTTTTTCGTTTTTATCTCTTGGCGATTGATTTAAAACATCATGATGGCCAGGTTCCATAGCAAGAGCAACATCAACTACTCCTCCTGTAACTAGATTCAAATAAAGTAACTGAATTGGGAGCATTGGTAATGGAAATCCCATCGCCATAGAGGAAATAATTGTGACATCCTCAGCAACACTTGTTGTTACAAGAAAAAAACTTGTTTGCCTTATATTTTGAAAAACAATTCTACCTTCTTCAATTGCATTTATTATTGACGTGAAATTATCATCGGCCAAAATAATTTCGCTTGATTCTCTTGCAACATCGGTTCCAATAATTCCCATGGCAATTCCTATGTCTGCTCTTTTTAATGCAATAGCATCATTAATACCGTCGCCAGTCATAGCAACAATTTCTCCTTGCTCTTGTAAAGATTGGACAATCCTTGATTTCATTTTTGGAGTTACTCGCGCAAAAATGTCTGTATTTTTTATAGCATCATTAAATTCATTCTTAGATAAACCTTCTAAATCATTTTCAGTTAGGGCTTTTACATTTCCTGTTGCCAAACCAATTTCTTTTGCGATTGCAATAGCTGTTTCTTTATGGTCTCCTGTTTTCATAATTATTCTTATCCCGGCATTTCTTGCTTTTTCAATAGATTTTTTTATCTGAGGCCTTGGGGGGTCTTTCATTCCAACGAGCCCTACAAAAACTAAATTATGGACCATCTCTTTAGAAACAGAATTTGTCAAATTAGGTAAATCCTTGTAGGCTAATGCTAAAACTCTCATTCCTTTCTTTGCCAACGTCTCTGCATCTTTTAAAAATTTTTCTTTTGTTTTATTATCTAATTTTATTTTTTTATTTGATTTAATAAAATAAGTAGAATTTTTTAAGATTGTTTCAAAAGCCCCAACAGAATAAAGTTGTTTTTTATTTTGAGGTGTTTTAATTAAACTTGCCCTGAATTTTAAATCTGAACTAAATGCGAAATCATCTATAATTTCCTCGGATAATTTTTGTTTGTCCATGCCTGCTTTTTTTGCTAGGACAATTAATGCAACTTCTGTTGGGTCTCCAACAATTTCATAATCCCCATTTTTTCTTAAGAGATTTCCTTTATTACAAAGTGCAGAAATAGATAATACTTTTTGTATAGAAGATATTTTCAAAGGGTTGATTGCAATTTTATTTTGGAAGAATCTTCCTATGGGTTCCCAACCATTGCCGGTTATGCTTAATTCAGCGTCGGGCGTTATTATTTTTTCGACAGTAATTGAATTCTGCGTTAGTGTTCCTGTTTTATCTGTTGCTATTATTGTTGCAACACCGAGGGTTTCTACAGCAGGGAGATGCCTTATAACTGCATTCCTCTTTGCCATGCGTCTCGCCCCTATTGCTAAAACAATAATTAAAACCGCCGGCAAGCCCTCGGGAATTCCTGAAACAAGTGAAGCGATTGTGAATAAGAATATTTCAAAGAATTCTAATTTATTAAAAAAATATCCTATAATAAATGTTAATGCTGCTCCAATCCCTGCAAAAATTGCCATTTGCATAGCGAGTTGATTTACTTTTTTGTTGAAGTGCATTTTTGGCTGGACTATTTCTTGAATTGATTCTGCTACTTCGCCTATCGCTGTTTTATCTGAGGTTGCTACGACAATTGCTTTTGCTTGTCCAGAAACAACAAGAGTACTCATGAACACCATATTTTTTCTATCTGATAAAACAATGGATTTATCAAGAATTTTCAAATTTTTTTCTTCAGGAAATGATTCGCCTGTTAATGATGATTCTTGTGTTCTAAAGTTCTTTATTTCAAAAAGACGAGCATCTGCTGGAATCTTGTCTCCTTCTTCTAATAAAATGATCTCTCCAAGAACAATTTCCTTAGAAGGAATTTTTAAAAGTTTATCGTCCCTGTAAACTTTTGCATAAGATACCACGAGTTTTTTTAAGGCGTCGATTGCTCTTTCTGCTTTTCTTTCTTGAACAAAACCGATGATAGCATTAATTAAAACAACAGCTAAGATAACATACGCATCAATAATATGATCAAAAATAAAAGAAATAATCATGGCGACAAACAGAATGTAAATTAAAGGGCTATTAAATTGTTTAAGGAAAATTAAAGTTTGAGAAGTTTTCTTTTTTTTAGATATTTCGTTTAATCCTGTTTTTGCTAATCTGATTTTTGCTTGTTTTTGAGTCAATCCTTTTTCAGAAGTTTTTAATTCTTTAAAAATTTCTTTAACCTCTTTTGCATGATAATCCATAAATATTTTTAAACAATAAACCTTAAAAACTCTTTCTTCGAAGTATTTTTGTAAGTCTGGTAGTTAACTTCGGGACTTTGATATTAAATTATCAAGAATTCAAAATATGATTTTTAAGTTCTGCGGAAGGTCCGGACACTATAAAGACTGTCGGGGAAATCCCGATTGTTGTGAAGCAAAGCTCTGTTACAGAAACGCCACAGCCTTATCTTGGTTCGAGGGAAACTCCGAGCCGTCGTTTGAAATTTCAGTTTCGAACGAGAGTAATGAACCTTGCGGGAAACGTCGACGATAAGGATTTGATGAAACGCGCATCTCAGTCAGTGCAAGTCTCAAAGACGCATAGTTGAATGTTAACATGTTTGGTCTGAATAAGATTCAGCGAACAACAGAATCTGGCCTATTCCTGACTTATGAAGGAAACCTAAGCGGTTTCCTAAACTCCCGACCTCGCACGGCGATTGATATTTTAATTTACTGCCTACCACGAAATCGCTCGCACACTCCTTCCCTTCCTGTTCCGGTTAGCGACTTTTTTATAACTCCCGACGAAAATCGCACAAAGGGCAACCGCAACTAACCCAGATTTCCCTTTATAACCCTTCTCAAAGTCGCGTGCAAATATTTTTTTTCATTTAATATTTCCTCTTAATTATTTAATAAAAAAGTTAGAGAACAAACCTTTTTATATGTTTTTATTGACTGAAAATTTTATTTAGATAAATTCTCCGATGATATCTACTGGCTTTAGCCAGTAGCCCAACATTTTTCTATTTTAATTGATTAATATGAATGAGCTTGGCGTAGCTCATTGAATACCTAATGTAGCTGTAGCTTTGCTTCTAATTAAACTTTTCGGAGGAAAAATGTACAAACACTATAACCACAGCGTCGGCAACAACCTGAAGACAATTCAGATAACGACGAAGTATCGCTACAAAATGATGCGAAAAGAGAAACTGAAAGTTTATTGCAAGGTTGCAATTGAGGAAGCTTACAAAAAACATAAGATTGAAATTATTATTTTGAAGGTTCTCGACGAGCATAGCCACATGATTGTTGATTGCTCTCGGACAATGTCGGATGCGAAGTTAATGTAAATCATCAAGAGTTTGTCTTCGTATTTATTATTTAGGATTTGCCTAAATTTAAGAAAGAGATATCCTCTAGGACATTTTTGTGCTGAGTGTGAAAGTGATTTTGATAGGGCTTATGCTTATATCAAGAATCAAGAGTTGCACCACGCGTTTCATTGAAGACGAGAGGACGCCGTGCCCTTTAGGGCATTGGAGGATTTCACATTTTCTATAAAGAATTAATAAAGATTATTGTGATTAACAACATTTAAAAAACTGAACGATTATTTCTTTCTATGGGGGATGTAGCTCAGCGGGAGAGCACATGACTGAAGATCATGGTGTCCGGGGTTCGACTCCCCGCATCCCCATTTATTTCAAAACATTTATAAAACAAAAACCACTAAACAATTTATGGCAAAAAAGAGTGGTGAAAAAAAATCTTATAATAAAGAATCTTTAGGGATTTCTGGTTTTATCTTAGGTATAATAAGTCTTGGTATAATTCCTTTATTTTTATTAATGATTTTTTTAGGTCCTTGGACAATAGGGATTATAACTGGAATTGTAGGATTTATATTTTGTTTAATCCAACAAAAAAAGAAAAAAACAAGATTAGGAAAAATTGGAATAATTCTTAATTTAATTGGGGTCCTTATTTCAACAGCATCATTGATGGTTATAATAAAATATATTCTTCCAATAATACAGAAACAAATGCAAAATTTCCCAATAATTTAAAATGATTAATAAAAAAACAGGTGCGATGGAAATGAGTATTGGAACTATTGTTACTATAGCTATTCTTATGGTTGTATTAATTATGGGAATGTATCTTGTTAGAACTATTATGTGTTCTGGAATAATACTTACTGAAGAAATAAGTGAAAGTGTTACAAATGAAGTAAAGGATTTGTTTAATGCTGAAGATTATGGTGTAAGATGTATAGGGGAAGAAGGCCATCAAGCAACATTAGGTGATGGGGGAAGAAGACAAGTTGTGTGTATGATAAATGAAGATTCTCAAAGAGACTATGATTTAAGAATAAAAAACATAGAAAGTTTAAATACAGCTACAGGAGGGACTCCAATAAATCTTGTTAAAGAATGGGTTTTGGATGAAGATTGGGAAGGGACTGTTTCCCCAGGACAAAAGACAGTAACTGTCTTGCTTTTAAATATTCCAAGAGATGTTTCTGATACAAGTTTAAAAATTGAAATAGAAGAATGGATAGAGGGTGTAAAGAAAGAAACACATAACTCTTATATTAATATCAAACATGTAGGGACATTGAATTCTGCGATTTGTTGATTAGATTTTTAAATTAAGTTTTCTTATATTTATCATGTTAAAATTATATAATACATTAACTAGAAAAAAAGAAGTGTTTAAACCTATTAGGAAAAACTTTGTTGGAATGTATGGGTGTGGTCCTACTGTTTATTGGCATCAGCATATTGGAGGAATGAGAAGATACCTTTTTGAAGACATCCTTTACCGAACATTAAAATACGAAGGATTTAAAATTAAACATATTATTAATGTGACAGATGTGGGGCATTTGACTTCTGACGCTGACGAGGGAGAAGACAAGGTTGAAGTGGCTGCTAAAAAAGAAGGCAAGAGTGCTAAGGAAATAACTCATTATTATTTCGATGAATTTGAAAAAGATTTAAAGAAGTTGAATGTGACTATGCCAAACAGATGGACATGGGCCTCAGATTATATTAAAGAAATGGTTGCGTTAATTAAAAAAATTGAAAAGAAAAATTATACTTACAAGACATCAGATGGTATTTATTTTAACACTTCTAAATTTAAGAATTATGGAAAATTAGCAAAAATAGATATCTCTGGATTACAAGCAGGAAAAAGAATAAAGATTGGTGAGAAAAAGAATAAGACAGATTTTGCGTTGTGGAAATTTTCTGAAAAACTAGGGGAAAGACAACAAGAATGGAATTCTCCTTGGGGGATTGGTTTTCCAGGGTGGCACATAGAATGTTCTGCAATGTCCTCTAAATATTTAGGAAAACAATTTGATATTCACACCGGAGGTATTGATAATATGAACCCTCACCATATAAATGAGATTGCCCAATCAGAAACTGCGTTTGGAAAAAGACCTTGGGTAAAATATTGGTTACATAATAATCATCTTAATCTTAAAGAAGGAAAAATGTCAAAGTCAACTGGGCAAATTATTCGTCTGAAAAACTTAGAAGAAAAAGGTTATTTGTCAATGGAGTTTAGATATTTGTGTTTGTTAACTCATTATAGAAAAATAATTAGATTTGATTTTAAAGAAATGAATTCTGTAAAAGAATCTTATCAAAGATTAAAGAATATTATTTCGAGTGTTAAAGACGATAACAAGTTAAATGGAAAATATTTGAAAGAATTTGAAAATGCAATTGAAGATGATTTGAATGTGCCTCGGGCTTTGCAAGTTTTGTGGAAACTTGTTCGGGATAAAAAAGCTGTTGGAAAAGTTCAGACAATTAAAAAGATGGATAAAGTTTTTGGTTTGGATTTATTGAAAATAGAAAAAATTAAAATTCCTGAAGAAATTAAGAAATTAGTCAAAGAAAGAGAAGATGCTCGGAAGAAAAAAGATTTTGGAAAATCAGATGAGTTAAGAGATAAGATTAAGAAAAAAGGTTTTATTGTTGAAGATGTAGATGAAGGGAGCAGAGTGAGAAGAGTTTAAAATAGTTTTATAAAGATAAAGGCTATTCTAAGATAAAGATGGTGACAAAATTTGAATTCATTAATTTGAAATATAAGCCAAAGAATGATTTGGTTTGTTTGTTTAAAATTACACCAAATAAAATTTCTTTGAAAAAAGCAGCGAATACAGTTGCATTAGAAAGTTCTGTAGGAACATGGACAGATGTCAAAAACAAAGGTTCTTCTGATAAACTTAAGGCGAAAGTTTTTTCGATTAAAAAAAATTGGGTGAAGATTGCTTATCCTCAAGATTTATTTGAGAAAGATAATGTTCCGAATATTTTGTCTTCTATTGCTGGGAATATTATTGGAATGAAAGCCGTCAAGACGATTCGGCTGGAAGATGTGAGTTTTCCAAAATCAATTTTGAAAAGTTTTGCTGGACCAAAGTATGGGATAGAAGGTATAAGAAAAATGATGAAAATAAAATCAAGGCCTTTGATTGGGACTATTATAAAACCAAAGTTAGGATTGAATGAAGAAGAGCATGCGCAGAGTGCTTATGATTCCTGGAAAGGAGGTTGTGATATTGTAAAGGACGACGAGAATTTGGCTTCGCAGAAATTTAATAGTTTTGAGAAAAGGTTGAGTAAAACATTGGATATGGCAGATAAAGCAGCTAAGGAAACTGGGGAGAAAAAAGCTTATCTTGTTAATGTTACTGCAGAGACTAAAGAGATGATTAAGCGAGCGCAGTTGGTTGAGAAGCAAGGAGGCAAATATGTGATGATTGATATTCTAACTTCTGGTTGGGCTGCTTTGCAAACTTTGAGGGAGGCGAATTTCAAGATGGCTATTCATGCACATCGGGCAATGCATGCGGCTTTTGATAGGAATCCTGAACATGGGATTTCAATGATAGTTATTGCTGATTTTGCTAGGCTGATTGGGGTTGACCAGATTCATATTGGAACTGGAATTGGAAAACTTGAAGGAAAAATTAAAGAAATTAAAGAAATTAAAGAAGATATTGAAAAGAAAAATGTTAAAGAAACTAAAAAAAGATTAGAGCAAAATTGGAATGGGTTGAAATCTGTTTTAGGTGTCTCGTCTGGGGGCTTGCATCCAGGACATGTTCCATTTTTGATTAAGAATCTTGGAAAAGATTTAGTTATTCAAGCAGGTGGGGGAATTCACGGGCATAAGTTTGGAACAAAAGCGGGGGCAATTGCAATGCGTCAAGCTGTTGATGCTGTGTTAAAAAAGAAGTCTTTGAAAGAATATGCAAAGACACATGTTGAATTAGAGGAAGCTTTGAAAAAATGGTGTTAAAATGAAAACAAAAAAACAACCTACAAAAAAAGAAAAAGTAAAAATTATAACAGCTGCAAAAAAGTTTAACCAAGAATTAAAAAAAACAATGAACACAGCAATTGTTGCAGCGTTTGGTTTTTTAATTGCGCTAACATGGAAAGAAGTGATTACAGAATATGTAGATAAAATCTCTTTAACTTCGCCAGTTCAGGGAAAATTAATTAGTGCTTTAATTATTACAATTATTTCAATTATTGGAATTTTAATTGTTACTAAACTTTTAAGAGTTGAAGAATGAAATACCGTCGAGCAGTTTTTATTGTTGTTTATTCTAAAACAAAGAAGATTGAATATTTAATTCTAAAGAGAAAACTTCATTGGAAAGGTTGGGAATTTCCAAAAGGGGGTTGTAAAATTTATGAAACTCTTCGAATGGCTGTTAAAAGAGAGGTGAAGGAAGAAACAGGATTGAAAATTTTAGAAATGAAAAAATTCAAAGAGTCAGGGAAATATAAATATAAAAAAGAATGTTTAGATAGACCAAAAGTTGCAGGACAAACATACAACTTATACTCTGTTGAGGTAAAGAAAAAGAAAATAATATTAGATGATTTAGAACATTCAGATTTTAAATGGGTTGAATATAAGGACGCTTTTAAAAAATTAACTTGGGCGAATCAAAAAAAATGTTTGCGGATTATAAATGAGAGTTTAAATAAATAGATTTAAAATACTATTCTTCTTTAAGGGTACATGAAATTTAGAGAAATGATTACAGATAAAAACACCATGATTTTTGGGGGGAAAAATGCGCCGAACAATGAGGAACTTATTGAACAAGTGCAAGACAATGAAGAAGTTTTTCACACTGATGCTGTTGGAAGTCCTTTCGTGAATATTAAAGGCAAGGCGAAGATAGGGGATATAAAAGTTGCTGCGGTTTTCTGTGCGGCGTTCAGCAAAGAGTGGAAGAAAAATAAGTCAGATGTAATTGTGCATAGGTTTAAAGGAAGATATATCTACAAAGGTTTTGAAATGAAAACAGGAACTTTTGGGGTGAAGAAAATTAAAAAAATTAAAGTGAAGAAAAAAGAAATTCAGGAGTTTTTGAAAAGATGGGAAGAATAGGAAACATACAATTAGGGAAGCAAGGTTTAACTGAGAATTTTTTGAAAACTTTACAGGATCATTTTAAAAAATTTGCAAATGTGAAGATTTCTGTTTTGAGAAGTTGTTGCAGGGATAAAAAAGAATTGAAAAAGATTTCAGATGAAATTTTAGAGAAATTAGGGAAACATTATACTGCGAGAAATATTGGGTATGTGATTGTTTTGAAAAAATGGAGAAAGGCAAGGGAATGAAATATATGTTCTAAGATAATAATTAATTTAAAGGAATCTTTCATTATGAATCTATGATTCCGTATAATGAATGGAAGATAGTTTATGAAGATTCTGAATTAGATGTAAGAATAGACCCACAAGATTTAGAAGGATATGGAATGAATATATTGAATTCTGAAAATGTTTTATTGTTTCCGAGAGGGACTTTGAGAGAAGTTGCTTTAGCAAATAGAAATGAAGGAAAAAGGATTATTGAAAATTTAATGCCTATCATTGAGAGAGAAGAAAGATTTTTTGAAGGAATTAAATTAAACCACGATTCAATTATTGCTGCTGCAACTAAGGCATATTGGATTGAAGAAAAAAGATTTAGACATGATAGAGAATATATTGATAGATGGAATAAATTAAAGATGGAAAAACTTTAAACGAAAACATTATAAACTCAAATTCTTCTTTATTTTTAGTTAAATAACTCTATGAGTTATTCTATTGCTGTAAAGCAAGACAAAATGACAAACGTGTATGAATTACCTGCTCAAGAATATAATTTGAAGTTAGCTGAGGCGCTGAAAAAAATTCCTGAGTTTGAGTCTCCAGAATGGGTTGCGTTTGTGAAATCTGGTCCTGCAAAAGAGAGGCCAATTGACGACGAGGATTTTTGGCACAAAAGAGCGGCGAGTATTTTAAAACAAGTTTACAAAAAAGAAATTGTTGGAGTAAATAGGATGCGAACAAAGTATGGTTCTAAGAAAAATAGAGGTTACAAACCAGAGAAATTCAAAAAAGCTGGGGGAAAAATAATTCGGACAATTCTTCAGCAAGCAGATGCTGCAGGTTTTACAGAAATTGCAAAAGCTGTTAGAGGTGTTCGAAGTAAAAAACCTGGAAGACAATTAACTCCAAAAGGAAAAGAATTTATGGAGGGGATTAAATAAAATGCCATATAGAGCTTATCAAATAGATTGTGGAGAAATAGGATTAGGCCCAAATTTTATATTTGAAACAATCGTTGAAGTAGAATTAGAAGAACTAACTAATAAAAAAGTAGTATATGATAATTCATTAATTTTTCAATCAGCCTATAAAAAAGGAGAAAAACATTTATTCAAAAATTTAGAAAGAGCATTTGATGTGTTTGAACTCAAATGGAGGAGACAACCATAAAATGGGTATTAAAAATCAAGCTAAAAAAACAAAACTTGCGAAAGAAGCGCGAAAGACAAAGTGGGCGCCTGTTTGGGCGGTTATTAGAAAATATGGTATGGGAAAAAAAGTTCATCCGTCTACTATAACAAAACACAGACGTTCGTGGAGAAGAACTAAATTACATATTAAACCTAGGCGACAGAGAAAGTCGCATTTTGGATAGATGGCAAAAAAGAAAGAAAAAAAAATCAATAAAGTAGAAAGAGAATATATTATTCCACTTAGATACAAAGGGAGAGCTGTTCCTCGCTACAAGAAAACGCCAAAAGCGATTAAGACAATTAAAGAATTTTTGGCAAAGCATATGAAAGTTAAAGATAGGGACTTGCGAAAAATTAAGATTGATAAATATTTGAATGAACAGATGTGGTTTAGGGGAATTAAAAAGCCACCTGTAAAAATTAAAGTTAAGGCTGTGAAAGAAGGAAATGTTGTTAGAGTTGAACTTGTTAATTATCCTGATAAATTGAAGTTTAAGAAATTGAGAGAAGAGAAAAAAGAAAAAGCTGCTGAAGAAGTTGGGAAGAAGAAAAAACAAGAGAAGACAACACCCAAGGGTGGACCCTCTGTAGAAGGGGATGTAAATACAGATGGCAAAAAACTTGCTGGAGAAGATATAAATACAGAAGGCAAGAAAAATATTGAGTCAGCAAAAATAAAAGCTGGTGCAGAGGTTATGAAACAAATTGAAAAATCAGCCGCAAAAGAATTGAAGCAAAGTGTTGGTGGTAAGAAAAAGCAAAAGACTCAGCCGGTTAGAAAGGCTTTGGCTAAATAGTTATTTTAAAATACAATAATTCTTAAAAACCTATAAAGTCTTAATTAGAAATGAGCAATACAAGTCAAAGAAAATTTTTAACCAGAATAATTAGGAATAAAGAACACCCATCTCAATTAATTAAAGATATAATGGAATATAGCAAAGCAAAAGGAATCATTGGAAATTCTAAAGAGTTATCAGAAATTGAAGAAACGATTGAGGACGTAGAAACAGGACTAGAAAATTACGTGAAAAAACATATTTATTAAATCTATTTAATCCCTCAACTCAAACCGATTTTTATCACGACTAGTTAACTTACCCATATGTTTTTTCCATGCTTTATCCAGGTTAATATTATGTGAATTTGCTAAACAGATAATAGCAAATAGAATGTCTGTCATTTCAGAGCTAATGTCTGCAGTATCTTCTTAAGATTTTTTAATTCTAGGACCATATCGATTATTTAATTCTCTAGACAATTCTCCTACTTCCTCCATCATTTGCGCTAAAATCTCCAATGGTTTGTAATACCCTACTTTCAACTGGCCAATCCATTCATCTGCTTCTTTTTGCATATCTATAATTGACATAATTTAATCAACAAAGATAAATATATAAGTTTATAGATAAAATAATTATTATGTTAAACAATTTAATTAAAGAACTTGAGGAAGCCGGAAATCCGGAGCAGGCAGAAATTGTCCAGAGATTTTTTAAAACAGGCAAAGGAGAATATGGAGAAGGGGATGTATTTCTTGGGATAAAATCTCAGCAAATAAAAAACATTGCAAAAAAATATTTTAATTTAAGTCTGCCAAAAATACAGGAATTTTTGAAAAGTAAGATTCACGAGTATCGAACTTGTGCGTTGAGAATTCTTGTTCATAAATATTCAAAAGCAAATGAAGGAGAGAAAGAAAATATTTTTAATTTCTATTTGCAGAATTTGAAGAATGTGAATAACTGGGACTTGGTTGATTTGAGTGCGCCAAATATTGTTGGGGATTTTTTGTTTAAGCGTGATAAAAAGATTTTATATAATTTAGTTCGTTCTGAAAATCTTTGGGAAAGAAGAATTGCGATTGTTTCTACTTTTAATTTTATTAGGAAAGATGAATTTGGTGATGCACTTGCAATTTCTGAATTATTGCTTAATGACAAACATGATTTAATTCACAAAGCAGTTGGTTGGATGTTGCGAGAAGTTGGAAAAAGAAATTTAGAAGTTGAAGAGAATTTTTTAAAACAGCATTATAATGAAATGCCGAGGACAATGTTGCGTTATGCAATTGAGAAGTTTGCGGAAGAGAAGAGAAAAAAATATTTGCGAGGAGAGATTTAATGGACATAGAAAAAATAAAAAAGAACAAAACAACTAAAGAACTTTTGGAATTTGGAATAATAAATATTGATAAGTCTTCTGGTCCAACGAGTTTTAATGTTTCTGATTTTGTGAGAAAAAGTTTGGGTTTGAGAAAAACTTCTCATTTCGGGACACTTGACCCAAAAGTTACAGGAGTCTTGCCTATTGCATTGAATCGTGGGTGCAAACTTACAGGTTATTTTTTGGGGGAAGACAAAGAATATATCGGAATAATGAGGATTCACGAAGATGTTGATCTAAAAAAAATTAAAGAAGTTATTAAAAAAAAATTTATCGGAGTGATAAAACAAATTCCTCCTGTGAAATCACGGGTGAAAAGGCAGGAGCGTGAAAGAGAAGTTAAGAAGTTTGAATTAATTGAAAGGGGCGAGGCAAAGCCTCTAACTACTTCGTCCGAATCGGATTTACAATTCTCACTCGTCCGCCAAAATGACGAACGAAAGCTTGGCCAAAGTAAGGAAGGAAAGAATATTTTGTTTAGAGCAGAAGTTCAAGGAGGAACTTATATTAGAAAATTAATTGATGATTTGGGAAAGGAGTTGGGAGTTGGAGCGCATATGCTTGAATTAAGAAGAGTTAGAGCAGGGATTTTTTTAGAAGATAGCGAAAAATATCCGAGTGTTAATTTGTATGATTTTGAAAAGGCAGTTGAGGAATACTTCGCACCCAAGGGTGTACCTTCTGTAAATGGAGCACCACAGGCGTACCCCGAGACATTTCCTCAGGAAATGTCTACTAGGGGCAATGTAAATACAGAGGGCAAAGGTAATGATAAATTGTTGAGAAAGATTATAATTCCTGGCGAGATTGTTTCTGAACTGCATCCTGTTGTTGAAATCAAAAAAGATAGGCTTCAACAAATTTTTACAGGCAAGCCAATTAAGAAAGAGGATTTAATAACGCACCACGGGCGTACCCCGAAAGATTTTCAGAAAAAATCTTTACTAAGGGCAAAAAATAAAATTAAAAAAGGGGAGATAATTATTGTTTTTTGTGAAAATAAATTTGTCGGAATTTACAAAACAATTTTAAGTGAGCATATTTTTGCAAAGTCTGAGTTTGTTATGCAACCTATGAAGGATTAACTTTAATATTATGGAGAATTGATATTGTAATTCATTCTTTGATTCAGAGTTTTTTTTTGTCTCATGATTTTCAGACAGATGTAACTTTTCCTTTTTTGTTCTTCACAATTCCAATTATTAAAAGAATAAATCCTATAATAAAAAAGAAACTTGCCCAAATTAAACCTGCCGAAATACTAAATCCAAAGCCCAATAAACATTTACTTCCGTATGTAGCCATACAATTCAAATATTTTATTTTCATCCAGCACCAGAAGAGAATAAAAGAAATTATTCCTATAAGATTTAAAATCATTGAGACTTTCACCCAACTTTTATAATCTATTTTAGCACGAATCAGAAAAATTAAATAAATTACAAGAAGTGTGGCAATTGCAAAACAAATTAAGATGCCAAATAAATTAGAAAAATTAAAATAGTTTAATGCTAATCTTCTGGTTACCCATTCAAAAAGACTGGAAAAAGAAAAATAAGTTATTATTAACGTAAGAAATCCTACTGAAGCGATGTTTGTTATTTTTGATACTTCCATCTTAACCTATATAACCAAGAACTAATTTAAAAACTTTTCTTTTTCAAATAGTCCGCAAATAATAATTTTCAATGAAACAGAACTATTTCATTTTAATAAATTAAATTTAACCAGAAACAAAAACTTAATAACTTCTTTTTTCTTTAAATTTTTTATGACCAAACATTTTATATATTTTTCAAAAGATGCAGTAACTTCTGGAAAAGCACTTAGTCAAAATAGTTTGATGAAGGCGGGAAGAATGGATATCGCGATTCATTCTCTGATTCAGGGCTTGTTTTTGTCGCATGATTTTCGGACTGATGTGAAATTTCATTTTGTTTTTTATGGAATGCCTGACCCTCCAAAACATATTGAGATTCAAGTTAAAGAAAATACACCTATTAGAAAAAAAGATATTGCTACTTTGATTAAGAAGATTTTGTATAAATTTAAAGAAGGAAAAAAGACAGAAGTTTTTCCCGGATGTTTTGTTGAGAAGAAGAGTTTTTTGAAAGTTATAGATGATTTAGAAGGAGAAGACAATAGCATTTTCATTTTAGATAAAAAAGGGGAGAGCATTAGAAATGCAAAGATTCCGAAAGATTGTGTTTTTGTTTTAGGAGACCAAGAAGGTTTGCCGAAGAAGGAGTTGAAAAGATTGAAGAAAATTGCAACATCTGTTTCTGTTGGGCCAAAGGTTTATTTTGCGTCGCAAGTTGTGGCGATTGTTAATAGTGAACTTGATATAAGAGAGATTTAAATTAAGTTCGAGTAATACTATGGCGTAGTCTGCAAAAAGAGACTTCGCGAATAATAAATTCGCGTCGTGTGGGTGAACTAATGAGTTGGATTGTCTGGGTGTTTAACAATCCAACCCTAAAAATTCTTCTCTTCTTCTGAGAGAAAGTATAAAAGTTATTTCTTCTGAATTTAATCCGAGTTCGTAGAGCATTTCTTGTCTTGGATTTTCTGAAAAGTTTATTGTGTAAGAGTAATTTATCATCACCAGTTTTATTCCCCCTATAAGGGGGGAGAGTATAAACCCCCTTTGGGAAAATATGAAATTTAATTTTAACTTGATAAAACAAATGTTTTGGTTTATATATCAATTGTGAAAATATAATACAGAATGCAAATCTAGAACATAGTTTCACAAAACTTTTAAAGGAAAACGTTTAATAAAAAATATGAAGATTGTGTTTACGCCTGATTGGTTTCTAGGGCACGATGTTTTCATTAATGTTTTTAGTTTTGTTATTCTTTCTTTGTTTTTCTTTTTCTCAATTAAAAATTATAAAATAAGCAAAAATAAAAGATTATTATATTTAGGCACTGGATTTCTTTTGATTGCCCTTGCAGAACTCTCTATAATTTTAACAAAGTTTGCAATATATTATGACACAACTCTTACTCAAAGTATAGGAGGACTAATTATAACTTATGAGGTTGTTAAATCAGTGGACATACTTTATTATCTTAGTTTTTTCTTTTGTAGGCTTTTTACATTAGCTGGTTTGTATATTATTTACAAACTTCCATTAAAAAAATTATCAGGTGACTTTGTTCTTGTTATTTATTTTATAATAATAACTTCTGTTATGTGTCATCATTTTTATTATCTTTATCATATAACTGCTTTAATACTTTTATCATTAATAATCAGGAATTATATTAAAGTTTATAAGAAAAATAAATTAGTAAATACAAAAATATTTATTGTGGCAATGTCTTTATTGGCGCTAAGTCAAATTATGTTTGTTTTATCAAAAATAAGTTCTCTTTATGTTACAGCACAAATAGTTCAATTAATAAGTTATATAACCTTTTTAATTCTTATAATAAAGATTACAAAAAATGGAAAGAAGAAACAGAATAAACATAATTTATGATATATTGAGGGTTATTCAAACCAGAGGAGGAGAAATAAAAAAGACGCATATCATGTATCAGGCGAATCTTTCTCACAACCAAATGAAGCTGTACCTTGATGAACTCTATGAGAAAAAATTTATTGAAAATTCTGATTCTGACAAGCCTTTAATAAAAATCACAAAAAAAGGACAGGATTTTTTTAGACAATATGCACAAGTTAAAGAGTTTGAGAAAACCTTCGGGTTGTGACATTTGAGATAAGGAACGTTCGGTTTTAAGGAAACTCAAATCCACACACAGGTAACAAACCCAGAACTACAAAATATAAAAAGCCCTTTAGATAATTTATAATATGAAAAAGTCTGTTAGAATTTATATTGATGGAACAGTGCAAGGGGTTTTTTTTAGGGCGTTTATTAAAGAAAATGCTGAAAGACACAATGTAAAAGGTTTTATTAGAAATTTGGAGAGCGGCAAGATTGAAGTTTTTTTAGAAGGAGATAGTGATGGGGTTAATAAGATGATTGAGTTGTGTGAAAAAGGGCCGAAGCACGCGCAGATTCGTAATGTTCAGATTAAACCTGAGAGGTTTCAGGATTTTAAAGTTTTCAAGGTTTTGCATATATAATAGAGTATAATAATTAATTTAAAGAAGTGATTTCTTGAGATTATATGGAAGATAATTATGTTCCAGTTGGAGAGGCTCTTAGCTTTGAAGAAGTAGTAGAGATGTATGATTTAATTAATGAATCAGAGCTAGTTGAGTTATTAAGTGAATTGCCTGATGGAAGATTAAGTCATATAGTAAAAAAAGGAACTGATACTCCTAAAGCATATATTACAAGAGATAATCAATTAGAATTAATTAATGCTAACCCAGAAAATTTAGAACTTGAATATGAACATTTAATGGATATGTATAATGAAGTGACTCGTGATAGAAAATAAATTCCAGAGTGAAAATAATAATTTAAAAAGTAGTTTAATTTTTTCTTGATATGATATACACAAATTCAGATGGCGGTGCGAGGGGGAACCCTGGACCTGGAGCAATTGGGGTGATTGTTAGAGATGAAGGAAAGATTCTTGTGAAGTATAGTTGTATGGTCGGAAGTTTTGTGACAAATAATATTGCAGAGTACGAGGCTTTGATTAAGGCACTGCAATTGGCGTCGAAGCATACAAAAGAAGTGACTTGTGTTTTGGATTCTGAATTAGTTGTTAAGCAGTTGTTAGGAGAATACAAAGTTCGGAATCCTCGTTTAATGGAATTATTTTTGAAAGTTCAGAAAGAGCAGGAGAAATTTGATATTGTTAAATATGAATATGTGAGTCGGGAAGATAAATTTCAGCAAATTGCAGATGAACTTTTGAACGAGGAGTTAGAGAAACACGGTTTTAAGAAAAAGGGTTTTCGTTAATTAAAGTCCGTATAAAAATCCAAAAAGTTTGTAAATTAAAATTACAGGCCAGACAATTGCTTTTAGAATTCCAAGGATGCCGTTCCCGAATGAAGTTGAGTTTTGAATATAATAAATTACTGCTCCAATAAATCCAAAAAAGTAAATTCCTCCTCCACAAGAACACGAAGAATTATTCTTAAACAAAGAACCGCACTTCATTTTGTTTTCTTTTTTCTTGGATAAATTTTTCTTAACACTCTTTTTCATAGTTAAGTTAATAAAAAAGCCTTAATAAATCTTACTAAGTTAATTATTTAAAGTTGTTTCTTCTTTTTAGAGAATGGTGGAAAAATTTTTTTGGGCGGACCAAATTGCAGATAGAATAATCAAAGAGAGAGGTAGAAAAAAAGTTTATGTTTGTGCGTCTGGAATTACTCCTTCTGGGACAATTCATATTGGAAATTTTCGTGAGGTTATTACTACTGACTTAGTTGTGAGGGCATTGAGAGACAAAGGTAAAAAAGTTCGTTTTATTTATTCATGGGATGATTTTGATAGATTTAGGAAAGTTCCTGTAAATGTAAATAAAAATTTTGAGAAATATCTTGGAATGCCTGTAAGTGATGTTCCTTCTCCTTTTGGAAACGGGAGCTATGCAGAATATTTTGAAAAACAATTTGAAATTTCTTTAAAGAAAGTTGGAATTGAACCAGAGTTTATTCGGCAGGCGATTATGAATAAAAAATGCAAGTATACAAAGTTGGTTAAAAAAGCGCTGGACAATGTGGATATTATCAAAAAAATTTTAAATGAATATAGAAAAGAACCTTTAGCAAAAGAATGGTTGCCGATTACGGTTTATTGTGAAAAATGTAAAAAAGATTTTACTAAGATTTTAAATGTTGATGGGTATGAAATTGAATATTCATGTACTTGTGGACATAAAGATAAATTTGATTTTAGGAAAAAGGGTCTTGTTGGAATGAAATGGAGAATTGATTGGCCTGCGCGTTGGAGTTATGAAAAAGTTGACTTTGAACCTGGAGGAATTGACCATAGTGTTCTAGGAGGTTCTTTTATGACTGGCAAGGAAATCGTAAAAAAGGTTTTTGATTATGAAGCTCCAATGTATCAAATGTATGATTGGGTTAGAATTAAAGGGGGAAAAGAATTTTCAAGTTCTTCTGGAAATGCCCTTGGCGTGGATGATGTTTTAGAAGTTTATGAACCAGAAGTTTTGAGATTTTTGTTTGTTGGAACACGTCCAAAAAAAGGATTTCAGATTAGTTTTGACAATGATGTGATAAAACTTTATGAGGATTTTGACGCGCTAGAAAGAAAGTATTATGATGGAAGCGCGAATCTTCAGGAAAAGCGGATGTATGAAATGTGCCTTGTGCGCCGCTCGGCGTACCCCAAAGTACAGCGTTCTGGGGCAAAAAAGCCAGAGAGAGTTGGCTTTCGGTCTTTGATAACTCTTGTTCAATTAAATAAAATAAGTGAGTTAAATAAAGATTCAAAAATACGCGCAGAGAAAGTTGCAAATTGGATTGAGAAATATGCTGGTGAAGATATGAGGTTTAAGGTTCAAGAAAAAGTGAAAATAAAATTGAGTGGAAAAGATAGAGAAGCTATGCTTGAGTTGAAAAAAAGTTTAGAGAGACAAAATTATACAGAAGGCGAATTGTTTGATGAATTTTATAGTATCTGTGAGAAAGTTGGAATAAAGAATACTGATTTTTTTAGAAATGCTTATTTGATTATTATTGGAAAAGAAAAAGGTCCTCGTCTTGCGAGTTTGATATTAGAAGTCGAGAAAGAGAAGGTTATTAAATTATTGGGAAAGGTGAAATGATTATGTTGAGGTTTATGAAGAAGAGGAAGTGATTTAAATTTTATTAATTATCTCACAAGCTATATCTGGGCTTATTAACTTAATTTTACGCCCACCAAAAGTAATAACATCTGGCTTAAAGGTGTCTATTAATCGTTTGTCTAATGTAACAAAATAGTCACAATGATTGAACATTGCGGTAGAAATTAATATTGAATCGTGACTCCTTATATTATACCTAGAAGCAAATTCAGATATAAGAGGGTAATGATAAACATCCCACGATGACCAAATCTTATTTTTAGCTTCTGAAACGTTTTGATTTTCAAATTCTGCTATAGCAATATTTATTTCATTTCTATGTTCATCTTCTAATTTTACCTTATTTTTAGTAATATGCCAGAAACCTAAAGGGATTCCTCCTTTGTACATCTCACGACACTTATATTCTTCAAATAATGCGGAATAAAATTCTGCCCTAACTAAAAGTGAAATAAAAAATAGAACCTTCTCATTATCAAAATCAATAACTTTTTTAATTAACTTATGAGCCATCTCGTAGCGTTCATACGAAGGAGTTCCTTTTTGAAGTTTTTCTTTTCTTTTACTTAATTGATTAAAGATTATATATTGTACAATAACATTTGTATCCAAAAAAAATCTTGTTACCATGTATCCCAAAAACTCTTACGCCCTTTCAATACCTTTTTCTTCTTAGATTTAATTGGAAAAACAATAGTGTTTCCTATTGGTTTCCTATATTTCTTTTTCTTAATCATCTCTTCCCGTTTCTTTCTTAATGCTTCCCTACCTTTTTTTAATGCTTCAAGCTGTTTCCTAGTAACCATTTTTCTTCTTTATTATATTCAAAGGGATCCTTCTTTTTTAATTTTTCCCCTTCTCCTAAAACTTCCCTCTCGTGATTCTCAAACCAACACCAACAAACACAAGGCCGATAATTCCAATAGGCACAAATTTTCCTTTCCAGTTTAAGATATAAGAAAGTGCATTCA